>Ga0209697_10000179_pt1 | contig 103669 bp, 77 predicted proteins | sample AliMusrvi5mmetaG_FD_184115 | JGI IMG/M metagenome (GOLD analysis project Ga0209697, IMG submission 184115) | Freshwater lake bacterial and archeal communities from Alinen Mustajarvi, Finland, to study Microbial Dark Matter (Phase II) - Alinen... | ecosystem: Environmental > Aquatic >...
TAGTATATGGAGCAGAATTAACAACGCCAATGGATGAACCATTCACAAAAAATTCGACTGATGAAATTGTTCCTTCACTTGGAGTTGCATTTGCAGATATAGTAACTACATCTCCGATTGTAAATGAAGTATTATTTACTGGAGAAGTTATACTAACAGTGGGAGGAATGTGTAAGTCTGTAACAATAATTGTAACAGGCACAGAAGTAGAAACAGAATCTAAATTATCTTTTGCTTTAGCAGTTAGTATTGCTGTTCCTTTAACGCTTGTCCAATTTATTGTATATGGTGCAGAAGTGGTAGAGCCAATGGATACGCCATCGACAAAAAATTCTACAGAAGAAATTGTTCCATCACTTGATGCGGCATTCGCTGAAATCGCAACAACATCACCTGTTTTAAATTTAGTATTGTTTAAAGGAGAAGTAATACTTACTGATGGAGGAGTATGAATATTAGCTTGTGGATAAGTTAAACTAGGTATTTGAATTTCATTTCCAGTAGGATTATTTGCAACAAATTTCACTAATCCACCGGTAGGAGTTCCAAGTTGTATATTCAATTCAAAAGATAATTTTCCATCAGTTGTCATTTGAGCAATTAATACTCTGTTAGTATCTGCATTAGGTCCAACTGCGCCTGGAGTCTGACCTTGCACTCCTGTTTGACATGCCCATGCACCATTGTTAGTTGTAAATAAATTTCCTAATTGGCTTGTCGAATTAAAAACATCAAGTTCAGAACTGAGACCAACAAATGTTACTGAATTAGGTGAACCGGCAATCATACCATCTTGAATAGTTAAAGGAATCCCTGCTGTTGGGTCATTATTTTTCAATACACCATCTGAGTTAACAACTGTAGCCACGCCGTTGTCGTCAGTTTTAAGAATGCCAAAATTTCCTGCACATGCAGCGCCAACAGACAACCATGAATCAAGCATAACAGTATTGTTTTTAGCTTGAGTTTTGGTATATTTAGGTTCAATGTCACCTCTATCTTCATTATTAAAAAATGAAGTTGTTGTTGCAATTTTTAATGTATGATTTTTATTTCCGTATGCCATCTGAAATGTATATCCTGGAAGCATGTCTACATAGATTCTATATGTAACAGATCCAACAGGTAATGTTCCAATGCTCGCAATAGAATCATCAGCATTTGATACATAATATTTTTCTACAATAATTTTTTCCAATCCATTCTGAGCATGTGCAAAAACACCAAGAATCATAAGGCATACGCCCAACATTATTTTTTTTGTAATACTTTTTTTCATAATCATGTTTTGTTTAATTTTAATTATTGTATTTAAGTTCATCAAATTTTATTTCTGATTCTTCGGGATTACCTGTAACAAATTTCACCATGCCACCAGTCGGTGTACCAAGTTGAATATTCAATTCAAAAGATAATTTTCCATTGGTTGTAAGTTGTGCAATTAAAACTTTATTGTCATCGTTCGGTCCTTTAACTCCGCCTGCAGCAGCCCATCCACCATTATTGGTAGAAAAAACTGAATCATTTTTTGTTTGATTAAAAAAGTTCATGTCTAAATTGAACTGTTTAAAATAAGGGAAGGTACCATTTGTAAATCCATCTGCTTTCCCAAGTGACGGTCTTCCTTTTAATACTGATCCATCTTTGTCATCTAATAATGGAATACCAGTATATAACCTACAGGCAGCGCCCATTGTAAGCCATGAATCCAATGCAACAGTATTTTTATTAAATTCTTTTTCATGTATATTGAACCCTGTTAATGCAGAAACATAGGTATTATTAAAGAATGTTGTTGTAGTTTTTATACATAGCAGATGCTTTTTATTTCCATAAACAAGTTGAAGAGAATAACCGGGTTTCATATCTACATAAATTCTGTAAGTAATGGAACCAATTGGAAGCACGCCGCCTGTGGTATCTTTATCTAAAACATTTGATGTATCAGAAACATAATATCTTTCTACGATAATCCCTTCCAATGCTGTGCGATCTTCATCTGTCAATTTATATTTATTTTTATACTGTGCTTGTATTTTCAAACTGCCAAATAATAGAATTAAAAAGACGAAAAAAATAGAATATTTCATGTTTGTTTTTTTGGAATTAATTAATTTTTATCGTTTAAAATTTAATCTAAAAAAATATCAATTAATTATATTTTAAAAGCCATGCAAATTTAAAATCGGCAAGTGAAGAATAGGTAATGCTGATTTAATCGTTATGTTATGATTGTGTAAATTTTTAAATAATAACATAAATTATATTTACATTGAGTTTACAATATATTTAATCTTGTTGTTTTTATTTTCAATCGAAATCAGTAAAAAAGGAACTTAAATTTAAACCCAGAAAGTTCTTCGTAAAAACCCAATTTGTCTGGCTTGTGTTTTAAAGAATCCAATATTCATTCTTGAAGAAACTAATTCATTGATTTGATCAATGATTATTTCCTGATTCATTTTTACCCATTCTCTGTATTGTGAATTTTTCTGATAATTAAATGGCAACGAATCAACAAATGGATTGATAATGAAATCATCATTAAACATACCTGCGCCAACTTTATTGGCATCTCTTGCATTGCAGTATTGTTCATAATGTCCTTTAACAGGCATCATAAAAATTGGCTTTTTAAGATACATGGCTTCACACACAGATTCAAAACCTGCTGTAGTAATAAAACCCTTGCAACTCGCCATTAATTGAAGAAATTTTTCATCATTCAGTTTGTGGAAAGTAAGCGTTTCATCATATTTGTATTCTTCTTCAACATCTGTTCTATCCCAGAAACAATGCATCACAACGTCTGGTCTTGTTTTGTGCCATTCAATAATATCATTGCTTAATCCTTTATTAAGAATATAGGTTAAAAAAAAGTCTTCTGATAATGGCTTAAGTCTGTAAATAGAATTCCTCAACAATGGCGGAATGACAACTAATTTAGAAGATTGATTACTTAAAGGATAAAAAGATATTGCAAATTTCTTTTTGGAACCTAAAGCTGTTAATCGTGTGAAAAACTTTATTGCCATTTTTTGCCAAAATCCTTCTTTAGGAAATTTAAATTCAGGATGTAAATAAACGTATTGATGTGCAACGCTTACAACAGGAATTCTTGCATTATAAATCAATTTATATAAACCTGTTAATGGCTCATAAAAATTAATAATAAGATCAGGTTTGTATTCCTTAACCTTATTGTTTATCAATTTCAGATTTTTTAAAAAAACTGGTAATAATTTAAGGTTATAAGAAATACTTTTTAAAATCTGAATAGATTTCACATCCTTGTCTGTAATAAAATTAGGACTTTGAAACATGTAAACAGGAACGCCAATTCCTTTAGTAAAAAAATCAGGAATCTGTCTTTTAACGCTACAGCCAACCATTACAGCCGATACAATATATCCGTTATATTCTAATGTTTTTTTAAAAGCGAGAGCCTGTGTCATGTGTCCGCGCCCTTCTCCTTGTACGATAAACAAACATCTTGCATTATTAAATTTCATAGTTTTATATATTTTGCTTTTTTAAATACTTTTTTAGTTTTCAGAAATAAAGACAGGCAAAGAGGCAGCAGTTTCTTTTGCAATAAATTCATTGTAATAATGAATCTTCCAATTCCCTTGAAAATCCTCGGTTAGAGCGGTAAGTGATTCAATCCAGTCTCCAGAATTTAAATAATGAATACCATTAATTATTTTATTTGCCGGTGCATGAATATGTCCACATATAATACCTGAACATTTTTTATCTGCTGCAATCTGTGAAACGACTTCTTCAAAATTGCTGATAAATGATACAGCCGTTTTCACTTTCGATTTGATAGCTTGTGATAATGAATAATACGGAAGTCCTTTTCTTATGCGACGATTATTAAAAATTTTATTCAACCAAAGTAAAAATGTATATCCTACATCACCAAGTTTAGCAATCCATCTGAAATGCGTTGAAATAGAATCAAAAATATCTCCATGACATACATAATATTTTTCTCCAAACGATTCATAAATATAATCTTTAACAATTGTAAAATTCCCGATGGTAAGAGGTAATACTTCATCTAAAAAATCATCATGATTTCCACGAATATAGGTTACATTGGTATCCTTATTTTCCAAGGCTTTCATGATGAATTTAAATAAACGTGTATGTTTTCTTTTCCATTTGCTCCCTTTGCTCAACTGCCATCCATCAATAATATCGCCATTTAGAATGATATTTTGTGCTGTGTGATTTTTTAAAAATCTGACCAATTCTTTCACTTTAGAACCTTTACTTCCAAGGTGAACATCTGATATGACAATCGTTTTATATTGCATCTTTTTAATTTTGTATAAAACTACTCGTCAGTTATTAATTGAAGGTATTCTAATGATTAAGTTTAAATGAATTTTTTATACTTAAAAATTAACTTATTGTTAACTATACAGCTAATAGAGGACTGTTTGGATATATTATATATTTTTACAATCCGTTTAGTATCATCATAAAAAAATTAGATAATAACCAGACTACTTTTTTTAATAAATGAATAGAAAAATATTATTAAAGAATCTCCTTTTACAAAGCAATCGGTTAAATCTAAAAAACCGTCGCGCACCTGAAGGAGTTATAGATTATGATATTCCAGAAAAAATATTAAAATCTGATTTTGGTTCTAATTTTCTATGGGGCGTTTCTGCATCTTCTTTTCAATCGGAAGGCGCTTATAATATTGACGGAAAAGGGATTTCTATTTGGGATAATTTTTCGCAAGAAAAAGGAAAAATAAAAAGCGCTGAACATGCTGATATTGCTTGCGATTTCTATAATCACTATGCTGAAGATATAAATCATATCAAATCTTTAAATTTTAATGTTTACCGTTTTTCTTTGTCATGGTCGAGAATATTGCCGGAAGGAACAGGAAAAATTAATGAAAAAGGAATTGAATTTTATCATCGAGTGATTGATCATTGCATTCATACTGGTTTAATTCCGTATGTTACATTGTATCATTGGGATTTGCCTCAAATACTTGAAAACAAAGGCGGTTGGACGAATCGTGAAATTATCAATTGGTTTTCTGAATACGTTCAAGTTTGTGTAAAAGAATATGGTGATAAAGTAAATAACTGGATGATTCTAAATGAACCATTATCTTTCACGGGTTTGGGATATATGATGGGAATGCACGCTCCCGGAAGAAAAGGAATAAAAAATTTTCTACCTGCTGTGCATCATGCAGCGCTTTGTCAAGCAGAAGGTGGACGCATCATTCGGCAACTTTATCCAAAAGCAAATATTGGCACAACATTCTCCTGTTCCTTTGTTGATCCAATAAACAGCAGAAAGAAAAATTTGAAAGCTGCCAAGAAAATTGATGCAATTTTAAATCGTCTGTTTATTGAACCTGCATTGGGATTGGGTTATCCGGTGAATGAGTTATCTTTTTTAAAAAATATTAAAAAGTATTTTAAATCTGGTGATGAAGAAAAATTAAAATTCGATTTTGATTTTATCGGCATTCAGAATTATACACGAATCATAGCAAAATTTAGCTTTTCGATGATTCCTTTGTTTGTTAAAGTTGTTTCGCCTGAAACTATGGATGTTACTTTAAACGAAATGAAATGGGAAGTTTATCCTGAAGGAATTTATAGAATTCTCAAGCAATTCGGCAGTTACAAAGGAATTAAAAAAATTATCATTACTGAAAATGGCGTTTGTTTTCCTGATGTTTTAAATGATGGAAAAATTAATGATCAACAAAGAATACAGTTTTTCAAAGAATACTTGGCGTATGTTTTAAAAGCGAAAAATGAAGGTGTGAATATTGATGGATATTTTGTGTGGTCTGCAACAGATAATTTCGAGTGGGCTGAAGGTTACAATCCTCGATTTGGATTGATTTACATTGATTATGTAACACAAAAAAGATATATTAAAGATTCAGGATTTTGGTTTAAAGATTTCCTGAAATAAAAAATTAATATTGATAGATATAACTACCATCTTCAATTATCTGAATATTTTTTTGTCCTAATTTTTTTCTGAGATTTTGAATAAGTCTGTCAATGGTCTGTTGTTTCACATTTTTAATCTCATCGTGATTCCAAATACTTAAATAAATTTCTTCTCGCCTAATAATTTTATTTGGATTAGAAATCAATAATGACAGCAGATCAAATTCTTTTTCCGGAAGAATATGTTTCACATTATCTTTAATTGCAATACAATTTTCTTTATCAATAATAATATCAGCATGAATTTTTTGATTAACCGATTTTTCTCCATTTTCAAGCAGTTCATACCTTTTAACAAGTTTTTCTATCCGATTAATTAGTATTCGAGGCGAAATAGGTTTTGTAATATAATCATCTGCTCCAACAAAAAACCCAGTGTTTCTAGAATAATCTTCATTTCGTGCAGTTAAAAAAACAATAATACTTGAATTCAATTCCGGTATTTTTTTCAATTCATGACATGTTTGAAAACCATCCATTTCAGGCATCATCACATCTAAAATAATCAGATGAGGCAATTCATTTCTGGCAATATCAATCGCATCAAAACCATTTGAACAAGTCAAATACTGATAACCGCTCCGTTTAATATTATATCCTAAAAATGAACGAATATCAGGATCGTCATCCACTAATAAAATTTTATATGAATCAGCTTTCATAAGCTATACCGTTATTATTGCTTTTTTTATAAATAAGTTCTTCGATAATAATATCTCTAACAACTGAAATATGAATCTTGGTTTTCAATGCAATTTGACTTGACAATAAATCTCTGGAATAAAATAATTTTTTAACATATTCTTTTGATTTTTCATCAGGATGAATAATATAATCAACCTTTTTTAAGGTTTGTTTTGAATTTTTTGTTGTTGTGTGCGTTTTTGTTTTCATATGTTGAATTTTTATCCTTTTTTTAAAGTAAATGCAAAATTAGTTCCTATGCCAATCGTACTTTTCACATTAATATTTTGATTATGTGCATCTATGATGTGCTTAACAATTGCAAGTCCCAAGCCCGAACCACCTTGTTCGCGAGAACGACTTTTATCAACACGATAGAAGCGTTCAAATATGCGTGAAATATGTTCTGTAGAAATGCCAATTCCATTGTCTTCAACTGCAACCAAAATATTATCATCCATATCAAAAAACCCAATCTTTGTAGTGCCTCCAACATTATTGTATTTTATGGAATTATCCGTGAGATTGGTTAACACCTGACGAATTCGTTCTCTGTCGGCAGAAACTAAAATTGGCTGAACATAATTTGTTTCAAAATTAATTTTGATATTTTTCTTCTGGGCTTTTATTTCCAAGGCTTCCATCACTTCTTTCATTAAAAGAACTACATCAAATTTTTCATATTGCAATTTTAATTGTCCTGATTCTAAAAGCGAAATAGTTTCTAAATCTTCAACAATGGAAATCATTCGATTGATATTTTTTTCAGCTCTGACTAAATATTCTTTATTGATAATCGGATCATCCATTCCTCCTTCTAATAAAGTAAGAATGTACCCTTGAATATTAAAAATGGGTGTTTTCAATTCATGCGAAACATTGCCAACAAATTCTCTGCGATAAACTTCTGATTCTTTTAATTTTTCTATTTCGTCTTTCTTATCCTGAACCCATTGCAGAACGTCATTTTCAACATCTTTCAATCCTTGATTATTTTTAAGAAATAAAAAATCTTTTTGAGGCGTTTTCAGTGTATTAATAACCTTGTATAATATTTTTATTTTTTCATTAATAAATCGTTGAATAAAAAACCTATAGAACAGATATATCAATAAAGACGAGATGAAAATGACTATTGTAATATAAAGCCATAGATGAACATTATTGTATAAATAGGATGCCAATAAAAAAATACTAATACTTATTAAAATATTAAACAAGATTAAAAGGGCAATCGTACGGATATTAAAACTTTTCATAAAAATAAATTAGGTTTTATTGCATTGTAATTATGCTTCATATTTATAACCAACCCCTTTAATTGTTTTAATATTATCAGAATTTAATTTGATACGAATCTTGCTGATATGCACATCAACCGTGCGATCACAAACAACTTCATTTTTCCAAACAGCAGAAAGAACTTCATCTCGGGTAAAGACTTTGTTGGGCTTTAATGCAAGCAGAGTCAGCAATTCAAACTCTTTTTTTGGCATGTTAATTCTCTTGTTGTCTTTATAAACAATATATTCTTCTTTGTCTATTATCAAATCATTCACAGTGATTAACTTTTTCGTGGAAGCAGTTTCTTCTGTCACTGGCACTAACTGTCGTTTCAGAAGAGCATTAATTTTTTTTATCAATAATCGAGGTTTAATTGGCTTTGCAATAAAATCATCAGCGCCGGTATCAAATCCTGCTATTTGTGTATAATAATCATTCTTAGCGCTTAAAAATATAATCAATGAATTTTGCAGTTCAGGAATTTGTTTTAATTCATAACACGTATCAACACCGTTCATTTCAGGCATCATAATATCTAAAATGATCAAATGCGGTATTTCTTTTTTAGCAATTGAAATGGCATCTTTTCCATTGGTAGCAGTATAAACCTGAAATCCTTCTTTCTTGAGATTGTAACTTAAAAAGACGAGAATATCCGGTTCGTCATCTACCAGAAGAATTTTGTATTCATTATTTTCCATATAAGTATTCTTTGGACATTTTATGATGCAAGTAATAAAACAAATACGATTTTACTGTCAACTGCACCTTAAGTTATAATTAAATTTTAAAATTCTGATTACATTCATGTTAACCATCCATTTATCAATCACAATAATTTAACATAATCATAATTTCTATTTTATAATTCTCTAACACATCAAGTATATTTTTGTTTTACAAAAAATATTTAAATCGTACACATTTATTACATAAAAAAATATGTTTGCACACAAGAAAATAATGGTGGTTGATCAGGACGAAGATGTTCGTGAAATTTTGAAGTATAATCTCGAAAAAGAAAATTATATTGTTAAAACCTATAAACATGCGCTGAATGCGTTTCATGCGCTTGATTATTTCAAACCGGATCTTATTCTTATTAATTGGCTAATGCCTGAAATCAGCGGGTTTGAATTTTATAATAAGATAAAAAAACATCCTTCGATAACAAATATTCCAATCATTTTTGTAACATGCAAAAGCGATGTTTCCGAAGTGACTGACGCTTTTGGAATGGATGCTGATAACTATTTTATTAAACCATTTCAACTCAATGAATGGATGCTTCAAATAAAAAAAAAATTAAACAGAACTGAAAATATTACTTTCAGACATCAAAAAAAAAAGTTTAAATACATTGACAGTTATAGCTTAATTAAAAATAATTGGATGCGATCGAACAATAGATTGAGGATTCTTTAATTTTTAATGTATCCCAAATCTAATCTTAATAAAAATATGAAATCGTTTAACGATGTTTTAGTTGTATTTAGAAAAAATAATTTTATCTCAAGAAGCTATTCAAATAAGACTTTGAGTAAGGCTTGCGACATTTCTGAAGTTGGTATAGAATTTTTTTTTAATCTTTCGTTGCTGAATGGATTTATCTCTGAACCCTATAAAAATATTCGGTTTGTAAAATGTCTGAATCATCAGGATTTGATAGACATTTGCCATTTAATTGAAAATTCCGAGAATGAAATTAATCCTTTAACTACTGAAATTTCGGAAGAAAATACATTTAAAATAAAATCTATTTTGAATGCAAATAAATCTAATTTTTTATTGCTCATCAATCGTTATGAAATCTCACTAGACGAGACAAAGAAAACGCACATTCATGCTATATTTTATAGCCTTTTTGATAATGACATCTATAAAATAAAAGATGGTATTGTTTATTTTGAAAAAAAGAAATTGGTAAGTCCAAATAAGCTGATAAAAAAATATTCAAAAATGCGAAAAAGCTTGGGAAGACTAATAAAAATGATTGTTGCCGAACAAAAAATAATGATTATAAGTTCTTCAAATAAGCTTGAAGAAGCGTAAAGTTTATTGAACAGAATTTTGCAAATATTCGTGGATGGCATACTGCGACTGAATATTATTCTTCAGTGTCGTTTTTCGCATTTGATTTGTCTGATCAATATCAAGAATGCGGGCTTTCACATTATCTAATCGTTGTAGTTCGAGAATGGTAATAATTTTATCTTGAATTTTTTTATCATAAATCGGACAGGTTACTTCCACTCGCCTGTCAATATTGCGTTCCATCAAATCAGCAGAAGAAATAAATACTTTTCTGTCGCCACCATTACAAAAAACATAAACTCGTGCATGTTCCAAATAACGATCAATAATTCCAAATGATTCAATATGGTCGCTTCGGTCTTTAATACCTGGAACTAATGAAAAAACACCGCGAACATTCAGGATTACTTTCACGCCTGCCTGGCTGGCTTTATACAATAGACTAATTATATGAGGATCATTCAAATTATTCATTTTAAAATGAATATAAGCTTCTTTGCCTTTTGCTGCATGGCTTATCTCGTTTTTAATCATTTTTTCAAAAGTTTTTCGCATATAAAATGGAGAAATAATCAGATGTTTACTCCTGCATAATTTATAGTTGTTTTTGAAAAATTCAAAAATGTTAAATACCTCTTTTGTTATTTGCGGATGCGATGTAAGTAAATACATATCGCAAAACATCTTTGTTGTTTCTTCATTAAAATTGCCCGTTCCAACGGAAGCATACATCGTGGTTGTATTATTTTCTTTTCGGGTGATTAAACATAATTTTGAATGTACTTTAAGATTTGGCACACCATAAATAATTTTCGCTCCTTCTTCTTTTAATTTGTTGCTCCAATAAATATTTGCTTCTTCATCAAAACGAGCTTGCAGCTCAACAACAGCAGTCACTTGCTTGCCATTTCTCAATGCGTTGGTCAATGCATAAATAACACTTGAATTGCTGGCTAAACGATACAATGTTATTTGAATAGATTTCACCAATGGGTCAATTGACGCTTCTTTCAGGAAATTTATAAAATGATCAAATGAATGATATGGAGTATATAGAAAAACATCTTTTTTTCGCAAAACAGGAAATAGGCTTTGATTGATGTGAATGTCATCAGGTTTAATGGATGCAAGCTTATTATAATAAAGATTTGGATGACCTATTTTAGGAAAATTAATAAAGTCTTTAAAATTATGATATCTGCCTTGTGGAAGAATCACATCGTCTTTATCTAAACTAATTTTTTTTATCAAAATTTGCAAAAGGTCAGCAGGCATTTTTTCATCATATACAAAACGCACAAGATTCCCTTTTTTTCGCTTTTGTAAACTTTTTGAAATAATTTTCAAATAACTTTCCGACACATCATCATCAATATCGAGTTCCGCATCACGAGTGAGTTTAATAGTATATGCTGCAATTGAAGAAACGTCAAATAAATAAAAAACTTCTTTAAGACCATGTCTTATCACATCATCCAGCAAAATAACATATTGTTTATTTTCTTCTTTTGGAAGCAAAAGGAATCTTGAGAATAATCCGATGGGCAGCTCTAAAAGAGCATATTTTATTTTTTTATTTTTTAATATGATTCGAATAGCAAAATAAAGAGCTTCATTTTTAAGGTATGGAGCAATCATTTTTTCTCCAATCATAACAGGCATAAGCTTTGTATTCACATTGGTGCGAAAATAATTTAATACAAAATCATTTTGTTCTACATTTAATTGCTTTTCGTTGATAATGTAAATATGATGTTTCGCCAGATTGGTCAGAATGTCTTTATAAATAAGGTCAAAACGTTTACCTTGTTTAATAATCGTTTTATGAACTCGTTCAATTATTTTCTTTGGATCATCTTCGATTATTTTTTTGGGTTTCTTTTTCAAACTCACTAATCGCTGAAGTGTAGCCACTCTGACTCTGAAAAATTCGCTCAAATTATTTGAATAAATTCCAAGAAATTTCAACCGTTCCAGTAATGGCACGGTTGTATTTTCAGCTTCTTGCAAAACCCTTTCATTAAAGGCAAGCCAGCTGATTTCTTTTGGTATATATTCTTTACTCATTGAAGTATAATTTTTATACTATTATCAAACTGCACAATTTGTCAATAGCTAAAAAGAGATTAATTTTATTTATATTTTTTTGGATATTCAAAAAAGATAATTTTTTTATTTTTAGTTTCAACATTCGTCCATTTGTTAATATTCATGCTTAATCCAACCACACCACATTTAGGAATCTTTTCAGAAAAATTATAATCTAATTCATGGCTTAAGTCTGTAATTGAAGGGTTGTGTCCGAAAAACACAACTGTAGTAAAAGTATCATCCAGTTGTTTAACATATTCGAGAAAAGTATCTATCGAAAATTTTTCATAAAGAAAAGGTTCAATAAGAATATTTTTTTTTGGATATTTAATTTGAGTTGCTATGATTTGAGCTGTTTCTAAAGATCTTCGTGCCGGACTTGAAATCATCAAATCAAACATGATTTCTTTTTTATTGAGAATTTTTGCAATTAGCTTTGCATTAACAATTCCTTTTTCTGAAAGTTTTCTGTCAATATCATCAATATCTTCGCCCTTTTCAGCTTTAGCATGTCTGATTAAAATAATTTTTTTCATAATTTTTTATTTGAAATTAAATTGGTTTATTTATTGAAACTTTTTCATCACCAAAACATGTGCCCATGCTTTTAGCTTGTTTAATCAGCGAATAATCTTTAGGTATATTTTTAATTTTCCCGGAAACAGAATTTAATGATACAGAAACTATTTCATCATTCTGCAATGCAACCATGCATCCAAACTTTTTCTTCGCAATAAGATCAGCTACGGAAGAACCAAATCTTGTTGCCAGCAATCTGTCTTTTGGAGAAGGAGAACCACCGCGTTGAATATATCCTAAAACAGTTTCACGTGTTTCAATATTTGTTTTTTCTTCAATTAGTTTAGCAATATAATGACCGGCAGATTTCATCTTGGGCGTGAATATTCCTTCAGCAACAACGACAATTGAATAATTCTTTTGTTTGTTAGCTCTTTCAACTAGATAATCTGTAATTATTTTTTCATCATATTTTATTTCAGGAATAAGTATTACATCTCCACCAGCAGCAATACCGGCATGTAGCGCTAACCAACCTGCATGATGCCCCATCAATTCTATTACCATAATTCGTTTATGAGAATTTGCTGTTGTATGTAACCGATCAATAGCATCTGTAGCTATTTGCAAAGCTGAATCAAACCCAAATGAAACTTCAGTTCCCCATACATCATTATCAATCGTTTTCGGAATGCTGATAATATTTAAACCTGCTTCCTGCAATAACAAAGCAGTCTTTTGAGTTCCGTTTCCCCCAATACACACAAGGCAATCTAAACCTAATTCTTTATAATGTTTAATGCTTAATTTAGGCTTGTCAACGCTATTTGGAATATCTGATGATCGTTTGAACGGCTTCTCACGCGAGGTTCCCAAAATTGTTCCACCCAATGTAAGAATCCCTGATACATCTGATTCTTGTAAAACAGTATATTCTTTATTTATTAATCCTAAAAATCCGGATGAAATTCCAATAACTTCCATTCCATATTTTAGTATTGCTGTTTTGGCAACACCGCGTATTGCAGCGTTCAATCCTGGGCAATCGCCTCCTGCTGTTAAGATTCCAACTTTCATATTTTATAATTCTAATTTGTTTTATTACTAACCAATTTTGATTTAGTAAACAAACAAAAATACTTTTCAGCTATTAACAGAATTATAATTTAATATTAATATTACATTAAGTATTTTATTTGAAAGCTAATTGCAGGAAGATTATTAGGAGTCAGACTTTTGCGAAAAAGATTAAAAAAAGATTAATACTTTTTCTCCATAATTAATTCACCATGTTCATTCCACATATACCATGTGCCGATTTTTTTTCCATCACTATAAAACATTTCATAGCGTTTTTGACCGTTATCATCCCAAATGGTCCATTTCCCATCTTTTTTATCCATGGTATAAAATGCTTCAGCAGTTTTTATTCCTTTTTCATTCCATGTAATCCAAGTGCCATTTTTTTTGCCTTCTTTGTATGATCTAATTTCTTTTTTTGTTCCATTCTCAAAATATAAAATGGTTTCATTTTCTAAACGACCGTTTAAAATATTCATTTCCATTTTAACGCTTCCGTTTTCATAGTATTCAAAATATTTTCCTGAATATAAATTTTGAACTTTAAAGTAGAGTCCATCTTTGTAAATAATATCTTGCGCAAATGAACCTTTAATAAACGCAAACAGAAAGATTAATAAAAATATTTTTTTCATATTTAATAAATGATTAAAAAAAAACAAACTTAAATTTTAAGTTTGTTTTTTACATGTTAAGAAACTGTTATTACTTAATTGGGAAGAATTTCGATATTTAATGATTTATTATCTCCCGTATTAACTTGAATATTTTTAGCTGCTGTAGCAGTTGATGAATTGTAAGAAATGTATTTTATAATTATATTATAATTGCCTGGAATAAGACCATTGATACTAAATTTCCCATCTAAATCTGTGTATGTTTTTAAATTTGTTCCTTGAATTTCAACATAAACACCAGCTAAATTTTCGCCAGTTATTTTATCTACAATACTTCCTTCTATATTTGCAGATGCAGGTGTGCTTATTTCATTAGTGTTTTTAGTCTTATCATCTGAAGGTGTTCCAGCAAATGATTTAACTGAAAAAATCAAAATAATAGCTATTAAAATTTTCGATATTGTTTTCATAATTTTATCTTTTTAGAATTATACAAAAATAGTCTTCACTTGTAAAGTGACTTTAACGAATTTGTAATTTATGTATAATCTTTATGTAAAGAAATTGTAAACAAAGTTTAGGGATTTTAATAAAAATTAAAAAATGAATAGATCAATTTATAACATTTAATGTTTTAGAAGGTAACTTGTTTTTGAAAAAAAGCCCGTAAATCCTAAGATTTAATGACTTTTGAGTAGAAATAATTTGAAGAATGTCGGGATGGCGGGATTTGAACCCACGACCTCCACGTCCCGAACGTGGCGCGCTAGCCGGGCTACGCTACATCCCGAAAATAAAAGTACTGCAAAGTTAAAATAAATATTTTAGGATTTATTAGGTTCAGATAAAACATTTAATGCAGGTTTCTTAATATATTTTTTTATGGTATTGATAAGTTTTATTTCATTGATTGGCTTTGAAATATAATCATCAAAACCGGATTTTGATATTCTTGATTTGTCATCTTCAAACACAAATGCTGTCTGTGCAATGATTGGTGTGTTTTTCCCAAACTCTTTGATTTGCTTTGTTGCTTCATATCCATCCAAAACAGGCATTTTAATATCCATTAAAATTAAATCCATATTTGAATTTTTTTTGTAAAGCTCTACGGCTTCAAATCCATTTTTTGCACGTATCAGGTTGATGTGGGTTTTTGCAAGAAATTCTTTTAAAAATAAATAATTTATTTCTTCATCTTCTGCAATCATCATTGTCACGTCTCTCCAATCAATATCTTGTTCTCCTTTTGATTCTGATTTATATTTTTTTTGATTAGAATAAACTGGACGATAAGGAATGGTGAAAATAAATTTTGAACCTTTATTTATTTCAGATTCAACCCAAATTTTTCCTCCATGTAATTCCACCAAAGCCTTGGCAATTGAGAGACCAAGCCCTGTTCCTCCAAATAATTTAGGTGTTGTCAAATCTGCTTGACTGAAACGTTCAAAAATTAGATTCTGCTTATCTCTTGCAATTCCAATACCTGAGTCTTCAACAAAAAATTCAAGGATATCATTTTTTAAAGTATATCCAAATTTAACTTGTCCTTCGCTGGTAAACTTGATGGCATTGCTTAACAGATTGGTCAGTATTTGTCGCAATCTAACTCCATCAGCATAAATATTACTTTGAACATCAGATAAGCCGTAACTGTAGTTGAATCTAATATTATTAACTTGTGCAGTAGATTTAAAAAGCGAGTGAATCTCAGTAATCAGTTCATTTAATATTACAACTGATTTATCATCAATCTTTATTTGATTTGCTTCAATCTTAGAAATATCAACAATATCATTGATAATTGTTAGTAGTTGGTCGCTGCTGTTTTTTATTATTTCTATATATTGTTTTTGTTTTTCTTCTGCAACATCAGGTTTAATAAGCATTTTAGAGAATCCAAGAATTGCATTCAGCGGAGTTCGGATCTCATGCGACATGTTTGCAAGAAATGCAGTTTTAAGTTTATCAGCTTCTTCGGCTTTTTCTTTAGCAATCTTTAATTGCAATTCTGCTTCTTTGCGCTGTGTGATATCGTCAAACATAACAACCATGCCTGTAAACTTGCCTTGGTTGTCATGCATGGTTTTCAATTTAACCTGAAAAAATCTTTTTCCTTTACCAGTTTCAATTTCTGTTTCAAGAATATTTTTATTAAAATCTTTTTGAATAATTTCCTTTAAATTTTCATTTAGATTACTTAATGATTCTCGTGTAATCTCATCAAAGCTATTGTCAGAAGCTGAATCCCCATTGGTAAACAATGCTCCGGCTGCAGCATTATAATTGATGATTTTTTTATTTTCATCAAGAAATACAATTGGAGTATATGAGTTTTCAAAAATGCTTAAATAAATATTGTCTTCAACTATTGGTTTGTCGTCAAGTTTTTCTTTATCATTACCTTTAGAATAATTTTCTGAAAGCTGCATCCATTCATTGCAAAAAGAAATTTCAATACGATCGAAACAACGTTCAGTAAAAGCATTATAAAATTGTTTTCGTTCTTCGTTGGTAACAGAAGCATCCACAAGATCAATGTAAGATTGTTTGTAGTATTTCAGCAAACCCAACAACATGAAAAGTTGTTTTTTCTGATCAATATTTTTAGTTGCTAATGATTTTCCGAGAAAAAATAATTTATCATTATCAATATTTACAGGGGTTAGATAAGGTAAAGTTTTATCTGTTTGCGCTGCTTGTTCCGTTAAACTAGTTGTTAATTCTTCAACTGAAATTGTCCAAGCGCCTTTTTGTGTATAGATATATTCATCATATCCAAACCGTTTGGCATAATACAATACACACTGCATCAGCCAATCTTCATTGTTTGCTAATAGTTCAATATAATCTTTCATCACTTATCCAGTCTTTTCAATAAATATTCAAATAAAATATATCTTTGAAATTTCTGATTACTTCACAAATATATTATTTTTTGAACTAAAATCAAATGTTAAGATTTAAAGATTGCTAAAATTTTATTCGCTGATTATATTAATTTTACAAATCTATTTCAAAAGAATAAAATGGTTCTTAAACAAAATTTTTTAAAAACATTAATCTGTATCCTTGGATTTATCAGTCTGCAAAGCCTCTTTGCGCAGGATATGAATATTCAAACAGATACTTCAACATCAGAAAAAAAAATATTTATACTCAAAGGATTTATTCAAGATGAAGCTAAACTTTGGACATCACCTTTGCGATATAAAAAAAATGATTGGCTGGTTGCAGCGCCTGTAATTGCAGGTTCTTTGATATTATTTAAATATGATGAATCTGTTTTTCAAAATTTTAAAAGTTATAAATTGCAGCATCAATGGGTGAAAGATGCCAGTCCGTGGTTTACAGCTTTTGGTGATGGCAAAGTTGCTGTCCCAATTAGCATTTTATTATATTCAGGTGGAGTTATATTTAAAGATCAAAAATTAAAACAGACTGGTCTTTTAGCAATGCAATCAATGTCGCATGCTGCAATCATTTCACAAATAATTAAAATGGCTGCATCAAGACAGCGACCGTATTCAATGAATGGTGTTGACCATTGGGCTTTATTTCCTGCCTATTTCAACAGTTTTAAAAAAGGATATTCCGGACCCACTTATAATTCATTTCCTTCCGGACATTCAATCACAATTTGGACATTGGCTTCTGTCATTGCTTTGCAATATAAAAATTATTGGTATATACCGGTAATCTGCTACTCAACCGCTACTTTGACAAGTTTGTCAAGAATAACAATGGAAGCACACTGGCCATCCGATGTATTGGTTGGCGCTGCGTTGGGATATGGTATAGCTAAATTTGTAGTCAATAAAAGAAAATTAACTCGTTGGAAACTTTTACCTGACTGTTGGAGAAAAAATATTTCAGTAAAAATTATTTAGAATTTTTAACAAATAACAACAATTACCAGTTGTTATCTTTTTTAACTGGAGGTTTCATGCCTTGTTTCAGGCTTTCAATTATTTCTTTTATAGCTTTATCAATCTGTGCAAGATAATTTTCGTATTGAGGAGTATATGATGGTAGTTTTTTATCCAACCATTTTTCAAGTTGAGTTGTAGAAGTCTTGATTTCACGCAGTTCTGTAATTCTATAACGATATTTATTGTCTTTAAAATCTAAATAAATTGTATATGTTATTTCTCTGCCTCCGATTTTAGCGCCTTTTTCATCAATATCATACACTTTAATTCTATGAACTCCTTGAATTTTACCATTCTCCTCATCACGTACTTTCGTTACATCTTGAGGATTTTTATATTGTTTGTTAAACCATTCAATTGCTCGTCTGTACAATTCATTCATTGTCCCTTTTACTTCAACAACCTGCGTATAACATATTTTTTTTGTTTCTTCATCTATAGGCATTGCAGGTGCGACAGCTGTTGTCTGAGCTTTAATCAGTAAAGTGCTGCATAAAAGAAATCCACTTATTAATGCGAATATTTTCATTGCTTTTTATTTTTTATTTATAATTGAAAGATTATTACAAAATTATAATGTTTATTTCATTCAGCGAAATATATTTTTAATAAATAACATGAATTATGCCAAATAAAAAACCCTTCCGAAAAAATTCAGAAGGGTTCTTTAATATTAAAATTAGAATCTTAATACATTCCACCTGGCATTCCGCCTGGCATAGCTGGCATTGATGATTCTTTTTCTTTAATGTCTGCAACAATACATTCTGTTGTAAGCAACATTCCTGCAATTGAAGCAGCATTTTCTAATGCAACTCTTGTTACTTTTGCAGGATCTATTACACCGGCTTTGTAAAGGTTTTCATATACTTCAGTTCTTGCATTAAAACCGAAATCATCTTTTCCTTCTTTTACTTTTTGAACAACTACAGATCCTTCAATTCCTGCGTTTTCAACTATCTGACGAAGTGGTTCTTCAAGCGCTCTGCGGATAATATTGATACCGGTATTTTCATCTTGATTTTCACCTGTTAATGTTTTGATAGAATCAATTGCTCTTAAATAAGCAACTCCACCACCAGGAACAATACCTTCTTCAATAGCTGCGCGGGTTGCATGCAATGCGTCATCGAAACGATCTTTCTTTTCTTTCATTTCAATTTCACTGGCAGCACCAACATAAATCACGGCAACACCACCTGAAAGTTTTGCTAATCTTTCTTGTAATTTTTCTCTGTCATAATCAGAAGTTGTGTTTTCAATCTGTGATTTGATTTGATTAACTCTTCCGACGATATCTTTCTTAGTTCCTTTACCACTTACAATTGTAGTATTTTCTTTGTCAATTGATATTTTTTCTGCTTGTCCAAGCATTGAGATATCTGCACCTTCTAATTTGAAACCTCTTTCTTCAGAGATAACAGTACCACCAGTGAGAATAGCAATATCTTCAAGCATTTCTTTTCTTCTGTCACCAAAACCTGGAGCTTTAACAGCAACGATTTTCAATGAACCTCTAAGTTTATTAACAACCAAAGTTGCTAATGCTTCGCCTTCTACATCTTCAGCAATGATAACAAGTGCTTTTCCTTTTTCCACAACTTTTTCAAGAATAGGAAGGAAATCTTTCATTGTTGAGATTTTTTTGTCATAAATTAAAATGAAAGGATTTTCAAAAACAGCTTCCATTTTTTCTGTATCAGTTACAAAATAAGGTGAAATATAACCTCTGTCGAATTGCATACCTTCAACTACTTTTACAGTAGTATCAGTACCTTTAGCTTCTTCAATTGTGATAACACCTTCTGTCTTTACTTTGCCCATTGCTTCAGCAATCAGTTTGCCGATAGTACTGTCATTATTGGCAGATACTGTAGCAACCTGTTCAATCTTATTTAGATCATCACCGATTTTTTTTGATTGTTTTTTTAAATTTTCAATCACAGCAATCACAGCTTTATCAATGCCTCTTTTTAAATCCATTGGATTAGCGCCGGCTGCAACGTTACGTAAACCGGTTGTTACAATAGATTGAGCTAAAACAGTAGCAGTAGTGGTTCCATCACCAGCAATATCACCAGTTCTTGAAGCTACTTCTTTAACCATCTGAGCGCCCATATTTTCTTTTGCATCGCTTAATTCAATTTCTTTTGCAACGGTTACACCATCTTTGGTTACGATAGGTGAGCCAAATTTTTTATCCAGAATTACATTACGTCCTTTAGGACCTAATGTCACTTTAACTGCATTTGCTAATGCATCTACACCTCTTTTGAGAGCATCTCTAGCTTCAAGGTTATAAATAATTTCTTTTGCCATAGTTTTATTTTTTTATTAAAATTTATTAATTATTGTGTTTAAAAATATTAGATAATCGCATAGATATCATCTTCTTTCATGATAAGATAAGTAGAGCCTTCAATTGTAATTTCAGTTCCTGAATATTTACCATATAAAACAGTATCACCGACTTTAACAGTCATAGGTTCATCTTTTTTACCAGCGCCAACAGCAACAACAACACCTTTTTGTGGTTTTTCTTTTGCTGTATCAGGAATGATAATTCCACCTGCAGTCTTTTCTTCTGCGGCTGATGGTTCAATAATTACTCTGTCCTTGAGTGGTTTTACTTTAATTTTTGCCATAATGTTTAAATTTATTTTAGGTTTAAAATGGATTAGTTAATTATGATTTTCAAAATCTAGTATTCTGAAATCACATTTTGTGCCAAAAGAAGAAAAGGGTTTATTTAAGACAAATTTTCACGGTTTAAAAAAATAAACATTCAAAAACATCAGAATACTAATGACATTCTGGCATCTTTATTTTTTATTATTTATTTTTGCGGAGCAGTTGGGAAACTTGTATTTGCAGGTTTTCCTGATGGTTTGTTCATATTGTCTCTAAGTAATGTATCATCTTTTTTCTGTTCAACATTTTTTGGTAAAGCAAAAATTGATAATAAACTTAAACTTAATATCAATATAGCAAGCGTCCAAGTCGCTTTTTCAAGGAAATCACTTGTTTTTTTTACCCCCATAATTTGATTGGATGCTGAGAAATTAGAAGCTAAACCGCCTCCTTTAGAATTTTGAACTAATACAACCAATACAAGAAGAACAGAACTGATAAGTATTAATAAGGTTACTAGTGGATACATAAATATGATTTTTTAATTTTCTAAATGATATTCTTTTTTAATGTTTAAAATTAATTCTGCAAAGTAACTGCTTTTTTTTGGAAAATTCAAACTTAATTTTTGATATATTTCGATTGCTTTTAGCACATTACCTTTGCTAAGATATAATTTCGCAAGTGTTTCAGATACAATATCACCTCTGTCAATAACGCTTTGATTTGTATTATGCTCCACATTGAAAAATTCTTTTTTCATTCGGGGCATGGTTGGTTTCTGAACGATGAACTTTTGGATTAATTCCTGCTGACTAATTGATTCCTTCTTTTCAAATGCTTTCTTTTCATCACTCAAAATCTCTTTTATTACAGGAGATTTTTCTTCAACAACTGGTTCAATAATTTTATTTGATTCAATTGATATTTCTATTTGTTCAAGAACATCGTATGAAGGAATTTGTTGAGGTGTTTCTATAATTTCTGTTAATTCTTGTTTTATTGAAATTTCATTCAGTCGTTGTTTTATTATTTCTTCCAATTCATTTTTTCTGGCATCATCATTTTTGTCGGTTAATATTTCAGAAGTTTTTTGAATGTTTAATTCTTCAGTAATTACAGGCTCTTCAACAACTTCAGCTATTTTTGATTCAAATTCAATATCATTAGAAATAATAATTTTTTCAGATTTCAATTCGATTGATTCTAAAGGATTGACATCAATATTTGCGCTAATATTATCTTGTTCTGCAATAGTTGAAGCATTAAGCAATTCGTACAATCTGGTTCTGTCAGATGCATAAGCAGCGGCAATCTTAAGCTGACTGCCAAAATAAATATCATTTTCTTTTTGAAGATTTTTAACATACAGCATTCTGGCAGACTGGCAATAAGGAAATTCATTCAGCAGTTCTTTCAATTGAATTGCTGATTGCTCATTCAGATTTTCAGGAGAATGTAATAAATCTAAAAATTGAGTACGATTCATGAGATTACCAGTTTACAACAGCTTTATTAAAAATATCTTCAACAAGCGCATCATCTATTTGCTTAAAAACATCCGTTGTGCTTTCAACTTGAGCAATAGACAAGCGACTGTCATAATCAACGTATCTTGAAAAAGAAGTTTCAAAATTTTGTTTTGTATCAAATTTATTGCTGAATCTAACATTAACAGTTATTGTTAAACGGTTTAGTTGAGCCGTTGGCCTGTTGCCGCCTTGAATGGCAACTGGCTGAACATTAAATCCGGTAATTTCTCCTTCAATTTTTAAATCGCCATTGTTATTGATAAGTGCAAGTGTAGTTTGGCTGGAGAACCTGTCTTTAAGAGCATCCGTAAATTTTTGACTCAATGTAGGGATAACAAAACTTGATTTATTTTGAAAATAATTTATAGAAATTGTCTTTGCTTCTTTTGGATATGATGCGCCATTAAAGGAAAGACTGCATGATTGCATGAGCAAAACAAAAAGAATTGTCAGAATAAAATGATGTGATTTAATTTTTTTTAACACGTTCAATTAATTTGATTCCAGATTATATTCTTTCAATTTTCGGTATAATGTTCTTTCAGAAATACCAAGCTCTTTAGCCGCTTTTTTTCTTTTTCCTCTGTGTTTTTCAAGCGCTTTTTTTATCATTTCTTCTTCTTTCACTGCCAGCGACAGCGATTCTTCAATCACTTCGCTTTCTTGAATAGGTTCATGTTCATCATCCTGATCATTAATTTTTATTTCATCTGTTTGAAAAGTATTCTTTTTTTCAGAATCAGGCATAAACATGCTTGATTCATCATAAAGCTTTTTCACGAAAGCAGATTTTTGTTCCTGAATATTTTTGCCCATTCCTTCATTCTGCATGATTTCGCTCATGAATTTTTTCAGTTCAAAAATGTCATTTTTCATGTCAAATAGCACCTTATACAATATCTCTCTTTCGGAAACCTCGCTATCATTTATTTTATCCTTGTATAAAACTGGCAACCTATTATCAACATATATTGGAAGGTATCTATTCAGTATATCTGATGAAATATCACGTTCTTTTTCGATGATTGAAATTTGTTCGGTAATATTTTTTAATTGCCTGATATTGCCTGGCCAATGATATTCAATCAGCACTTTCTCCGCTTCATTTGTCAGCTTGATAGTTGCAGGAATTCTATATTTTTCAGCAAAATCAGCGGCAAATTTTTTAAAAAACAAAACAATATCCTCTTTGCGTTCTCGCAATGGAGGAATTGTAATAGGAACAGTATTTAATCTGTAATATAAATCTTCTCTGAACTTTCCAGTTCTAATGGCTTCTATCAAATTGACATTTGTAGCTGCAACGACGCGCACATTTGTTTTTTGCACTTTTGATGAACCAACACGCATAAATTCTCCGGCTTCAAGCACTCTTAACAAGCGAACTTGTGTGCTTAAAGGCAGTTCAGCCACTTCATCAAGAAAGATAGTGCCTCCATTGGCAACTTCAAAATATCCTTTTCGTTCTTTATCTGCGCTGGTAAAAGAACCTTTTTCGTGTCCAAATAATTCTGAATCAATTGTTCCTTCAGGAATAGCTCCACAGTTCACAGCAATGTATTCTCCATGTTTTCGAGCGCTTAACTGATGAACAATTTTTGGGAAAAATTCTTTTCCTGTTCCACTTTCACCTGTGATGAGCACTGTCAAATCTGTAGCAGCCACCTGCCGGGCAATATCAATTGCTCTGTTGAGATGCGGTGAATTGCCAATAATTCCAAATCGTTGTTTTATTAATTGAATGTCCATAAACTGTTTAAATTACCTGTTTTGAATTCAATTTTAGTTTGCAAATATAATCAAAACAGATAAAAATTGAGTTTTGTATGTGAATGTTAATTTTATGAATATTTTAAATACTCGTTATATATTCTCTCTGTTTAAGCACGGCAGGAGCGAGCGGCACACTAGTTTTGATTGTTTAAAAACATGTTGTTCTAAAATATATAATTAAAACTAATTTTATACACGCGATAAAAATCATGCAATCTATAAGTCTATTAATATAATAGACTTTTTACTTTACATTAGCATTTTTCTTATTTTTGCATTTTATAAGAAAAGAAACTCTCCGAAGAAATGCGTGATCCGAAAATCTGGACAGACTTTAATAACTTCATCAGACGAAACAGAAAAAGATTCAAAGTTCGTCAAAATTCTGTGGTGATATGGATGACCGGCTTATCTGGTGCTGGAAAATCAACTCTCGCAGAATCTTTAAATGAAGAAATTTTGAAAAGAGGTTATTTTACAAAAATGTTTGATGGTGATATTATTAGGACTGGATTGAACAAAGATTTAGGATTTTCAATGGAAGATAGAGAAGAAAATATTCGCCGTATAGCAGAAGTTTCAAAATTATTTATTGACAGTGGACTGATTGTGATTTGCAGTTTTATCAGTCCGACAAATGAAGCAAGACAAATCGCTAAAGATATAATTGGAGAAGATCGTTTTATTGAATTATTTGTAAATTGTCCGTTATCTGTCTGTGAACAGCGAGATCCAAAAGGGCTTTATAAAAAAGCGAGACAGGGATTAATCAAAAACTTCACAGGTATAGATTCAATTTACGAACCACCTGCAAATCCTGATTTAGAAGTGAGAACTGACCTTTGGGATATTCGTAAAACAACAAAATATACATTGAAACAAATTCTTCCATGCATTCGCTTTAAAAGCAAATTTAGAAGATTGGTTTTAAAAAACATAAAATAAATGAAAAACAGATTGACACACCTTAAAGCCTTGGAAGCTGAATCAATATTTGTCATTCGTGAAGTGGCTGCACAATTTGAACGACCATGTCTTTTATTTTCAGGAGGAAAAGATTCAATAGTCATGGTACACCTTGCAACTAAAGCATTCTGGCCTGCAAAGATTCCTTTTCCTTTAGTGCATATTGATACCGGACATAATTTCCCTGAAACATTAGAATATAGAGATCGCATGGTGGAAAAAATCGGTGCAAAGCTTGTCGTTGGCTATGTTCAGGAATCTATTGACAGCGGCAGAGTAGTTGAAGAAAAAGGACACAACGCAAGTCGTAATTATCTACAAACAGTAACTTTGCTTGATACGATTGAAAAATACAAGTTTGATGCAGCGCTCGGTGGAGGGCGCAGAGACGAAGAAAAAGCAAGAGCCAAAGAAAGATTTTTTTCTCATCGTGATGAATTCGGTCAATGGGACCCAAAAAATCAGCGTCCGGAATTATGGAATTTATTTAATGGCAAGAAAAAATTAGGCGAACATTTTAGAGTATTTCCAATCAGTAACTGGACGGAGATGGATATTTGGCAATATATTTTGATGGATAAAATTGAAATGCCTTCACTCTATTTCACGCATCAACGCGATTGTATTTATCGAAATAACAACTGGCTTGCAAAAACAGAATTCATTCCATTAATGCCAGGAGAAAAAGTAGAAAAACTGATTGTTCGTTTTCGCACTATCGGCGATGCAACCTGCACAGGAGCTACTATTTCCAACTGTTCTACGGTGGAAGAAATCATTGAAGAAGTTGCAGCATCAAGAGTGACTGAACGTGGCGGAAGACATGATGATAAACGGTCGGAAGCAGCAATGGAAGACAGAAAAAAAGAAGGTTATTTTTAAAAAAAATAAATTATAATATCATTTTGCATGTTTGACATTAATTTTTTTGGAAATAAAAAAAATGAAACTAAAAGTCTGACCACAGTTCGTGATAGACCAATCAAAAGTATTGCAAAAGCTGTAAGCTGGCGAATTGTAGGTTCTATTGACACTATTTTTATTTCATATCTATTAACAGGAAAAATTAAAATTGCTTTTTCAATCGGAGGCGTTGAAGTGTTCACTAAAATATTTCTTTATTTTGTTCACGAACGAATTTGGGAAGCAATTCGCTGGGGAAGAATGATGGTCATCATCCGGCGTAACAGCAGAAGCGCACAAAAATCAATTACCAGAATGGTAATAAATTCAAAAGATTTAATATATAAACAATGAGTTCTTTTAATAGCAAAGGATATCTGGATATGGAATTGCTGCGTTTTACCACTGCAGGCAGCGTAGATGACGGGAAAAGCACACTAATCGGAAGATTATTGTATGATAGCAAATCCATTTTTGAGGATCAGATGGAAGCAATAAAATTAGCCAGTGAACGCAGAGGCGAAGAAAGAGTGAACCTTGCACTCCTGACTGATGGATTAAGAGCTGAACGTGAACAAGGCATTACCATTGATGTTGCGTACAGATATTTTGCAACACCTAAACGAAAATTCATTATTGCAGATACGCCCGGACATATCCAATATACGCGAAATATGGTGACTGGCGCATCAACAGCTAATCTTACAGTCATTTTATTAGATGCAAGAAAAGGCGTGATTGAACAAACCAGAAGACATACATTTATTGCATCATTGTTGAGAATTCCTCATCTTGTGGTTTGTATCAATAAAATGGATTTAGTAGAATATAGCGAAGAAGTATATAATAACATTCAAAAAGATTTTCAAGAACTCAACGAAAAGCTTGATATCAGCGATGTTCACTTTATTCCTATCAGCGCATTGCATGGAGATAATATTGTCAATGATTCTAAAAATATGGATTGGTATCAAGGTCCAACACTATTGCATCTGCTGGAAACCATTCCGATTGATCATGATGAAAATTTAACTGATGCACGTTTTCCTGTTCAGTATATCATCCGTCCGCAAAACGACAAATACCATGATTTCAGAGGATATGCAGGTCGTGTTGCAGGTGGTATTTTCAAAAAAGGAGATGAAGTCACTGTACTTCCAAAAGGTATTCAATCCCGCATAAAATCAGTTTATTTATTTGATGAAGAAATTGAAAAAGCCGTCCCTCCTATGTCCGTCAACCTTTTGCTGGAAGATGATATTGATATTAGCCGAGGAGATATGATTGTGAAAAAAAACGATATGCCTATTGTTTCTAACGAATTTGATGTGATGATTTGTTGGATGAATGAAAAACCACTTCAGTTGAATGGAAAATATTTTATTCGTCACACCACAAAAGAATCAAGGTGTATAGTGAAAAATATACATTATAAAATTGATATAAATACTTTGCAAAATAAAGTAGATGATACTGAAATTGCAATGAATGATATCGGACGCATTTCTATAAAAACAATGCAACCATTTTATTTTGATAATTATAAAACAAACAGATCAACTGGAAGTATCATTTTAATAGATGAAGGCACGAATGAAACAGTTGGTGCAGGAATGATTTTATAATTTTTTTTAAGCAGAAAATTTATATTTACTACGATTTTAAAATTATCTAATATTTAAAAATCTTTTTATCTAAATTAATTCAACGGAATTATTTCAAACCTAAAAAGAAAAGGGATGAATAATTTTTTTATTTTTATCGTCAGTCTTTAGAAATAGTTTTTTTAACAGAATATTAATTAATCTTCTTAAATAACATGAAATCTAGAAAAATCATTCTCTCTGAAAAAGAAATGCCCAGACAATGGTATAATATTTTGGCAGATATTAAAATGAATCCACCGTTAGGTCCTGACGGAAAACCAATAGGCCCTGAAATGTTAGCGCCTGTCTTCCCAATGAATTTAATTGAACAGGAAGTCAGCACGCAGCGTTGGATTGATATTCCTGAAGAAGTGCTCGAAATATATTCACAATGGCGCCCTGCTCCAATGGTTAGAGCATATAATTTCGAAAAAGCATTAGGCACACCGGCAAAAATTTATTTTAAGAATGAAGGTGTAAGTCCTGCCGGAAGCCACAAACCAAACACTGCAGTTCCTCAGGCATATTACAATAAAGTTTTTGGAATTAAACGTTTGACCACTGAAACCGGCGCAGGACAATGGGGAAGCGCATTGTCATTTGCTTGCGGTCAATTTGGTCTTACTTGCGAAGTGTATATGGTTCGTGTTAGCTTTGACCAGAAACCTTTTAGAAAATTAATGATGGAAACTTGGGGCGGAAAATGCTATCCAAGTCCAAGCAACCGCACGCAAGCAGGAAGAGATATTCTTGCCAAATATCCTGATACTCCGGGTAGTTTAGGTATAGCCATCAGTGAAGCCATTGAAGCAGCAGTATCTGATCCTACCGGTGAAACACGCTATTCATTAGGTAGTGTATTGAATCATGTCATGCTTCATCAAACAATCATTGGCTTGGAAGCAAAGAAACAAATGGAAATTGCAGGCGATTATCCTGATGTAGTAATTGGTTGTGCCGGTGGTGGAAGTAACTTTGCCGGTATTGCTTTTCCGTTTGTTTATGATAAAATTCATGGGAAGAAAATTGATGTATATGCTGTAGAACCTGCAGCTTGTCCTACATTGACAAAAGCTCCATTTGTTTACGATCACGGCGATGTAGCTGGTTATACGCCACTTTTACCGATGCATAGTCTCGGTCATGCCTTTGTTCCACCTCCAATTCATGCCGGTGGATTAAGGTATCATGGCATGGCTCCAACCGTTTCACAGCTTGTTGTTGAAGGAATTGTTACTCCAAAAGCTGTTCATCAGTTGGATGCTTTCAAAGCAGGTGTTTTATTTGCCCGCACAGAAGGTATTATTCCTGCACCTGAATCTAATCATGCTATTGCACAGGTTGTCATTGAAGCGAATAAAGCAAAAGAAGAAGGTAAAGAAAAAGTAATTCTTTTCAATCTCAGTGGACATGGCATCGTTGACCTTTTCTCCTATCAAAAATATTTTGAAGGTTCATTGGATAATTTTGAATATAGCGATGCAGATATTGCAGAAGCTGAAAAAATATTTGAAAAATATCCAAAGCCACAAATTCTAAAAAGTTTTTAATCACTCCAAACCACAATCCCTTCTTGCTTTTAAGAAGGGATTTGTTTTTTAAATCGGGAATAGTTTATGCAAAAATTTTCTGCCGATTATATTTTTCCTGTTTCTTCTCCTCCGATAAAAAATGGTATTTTAATCATTGATGATCAGGCAAAAATTGTTGATGTTCTTTATCCTGAACAATACAATTCATCGCTTGATGATGTTCGAAAATTTCAAGGAATTATTTGTCCGGGCTTTGTCAATGCTCACTGTCATTTGGAATTATCCTATCTTAAAAACAAAATAAATCAGAAAAAAGGGTTAGCTGATTTTATAGCTTCTGTTGAGAAACAAAAGGTCTTATTTAAAGATAAGGATTTCATTACACAAACTATTTCTGAAGCAGAACAAGAATTAGTGAAAAACGGAATTTTTGCCGTTGGAGATATTATAAACTCTGATACTTCATACGAAATAAAAAGAAAAAGCAAAATCAAGTTTCATAACTTTATTGAGGTTTATAGTTCAAATCCTGCATTTGCAGAAAGTGCATTTAATAATGGGAAAATATTATTTGAAAAATTCAACAAATATTTTCCATCTTCAATTACACAACATGCGCCATATTCAGTATCGCCAAAACTTTTTGAATTAATCAAAGAACACGCTATTGAAAACAATAGTATTCTCAGCATTCATCATCAGGAGAGCGCGGAAGAAAATAAATTATTTTTTGAAGGTAAAGGGAAAATTTTGGAATTATTAAAAAATTTTGGAACAGACACTTCTTATCTGAAACCCTTTGGGAAAAGCCCATTGCAAACTATTTCAAAATATTTATCTGATAAAAATAATGTACAATTGGTGCATAATACATATTCAAAAATCGAAGATATTTTATTTGCAAAATCATACTTTAATCAACTCTGGTGGTGTTTTTGTCCAAATGCAAATTTATTTATTGAAAATAAATTGCCTGATATTCCAACGTTCATTGCTCAAAACGCTGAAATTACAATAGGTACAGATAGTTTAGCATCAAACGAAAATTTATCTGTACTTGAAGAATTAAAAACTATCTCAAAAACTTTTCCTGAAATATCCTTTGAAACACTCATCAAATGGAGCACTTTGAATGGTGCAAGTTTTTTAAAAATGAATTCAACACTTGGTTCCTTCGACAAAGGAAAACAACCGGGAATCAATCTGATTGAAAATTTTGATATTCAAAAAATGAGATTAACTGCGGAAAGCAAAGTGACACCGCTAGTTTGACAAACTGTTTAATATCATATTCTCTTTCTTTCGATTTGTATTATTGTTGATTATATTTGTGTAAAACATAAACCTATGAAAACACAAACAATTATATTTTTAATCATTTCATTAATCATAATTTTTATATTTATGAAAAACTTTAATCACTTACAAGCACAGCCAACTCCGCAAAAAATAGTTGTTGGTTCACCTATCCCAGATTTTATTTTAAAAGATCAAAATGGGAAAGAGATTAACATTAAAGATTTTGTTGGAAAGAAAAAATTGGTGATTTATTTTTATCCAAAAGATGACAGTCCGGGATGCACAAAAGAAGCCTGTTATTTCCGTGATCAGTTTGAAGTATTTCAAGATGCAGATGCTGTAATCATTGGCATAAGCGGGCAATCTGTTGAAAGCCATAAAAAGTTTGCAGACAAATATCATCTGTCTTTTATTTTATTGAGTGATAAAGGGAATAACGTGCGGAAGTTGTTCGGTGTACCTGCAAATTTTCTTGGCATGTTGCCAGGTAGAGTTACATATATTGTAGATAAAAATGGAATTGTAATTTATATTTTCGACTCACAAACCCAAGCTACAAAGCATGTTGATGAAGCATTGCGTATTTTGAAAAGCACAAATTAAAATTACTTGATTGCTGAACTTGGCATGAAATAAGCCTTTGCAATTATGTTTTATTATTTTATTAATTTTTCTATTTCTACTTTTAGTTTGGGTAAATGGCTTATCACAATACCCCAAATATTTTCATCAGAAACAGAATCATAACCATGAATAATTTGGTTTCTTAATCCAACAATTCGTCGGGCATTTTCAATATAAAAATCAGGTTCCTCTTTCAGAATCCTGCTCATGGCTTCACCTATGATTTCTAGGTTTCTTTCGATGGCTCGTTTAAGAATAATATTTTTTGAATAATCTTCAAATTGCTTTTCCCGATGAATAAAAAATGAATCTATTTCATCAATAGCAGATTTAATGTCATAAAGACATTTAAGAACTTTTTCGTTCATAAAATAATCGTTTTTCTCTGTCAATTATTTTTCTGAAAATTGGATTTCGTATGGCTTGATTCTCAATTAAATCAACCGGTCTGTTAAGAACCTTTTCAAGCTTTTCTTTCAAATCCATATAATTGTCAAAATATTCCAGCAACTCAACTTGATTAAATTGAATGAGCATATCAATATCGCTTGTATCATTAAATTTATCTGTCAACACAGAACCAAATAAATACAATGCCTGCACCTTGTGATTATCGCAGAGTTCAGAGATTTGATTTTTATAGTTATCAATCAAGTTCATAAAGCAAATATATAAAATCTATATTAGCTGTCAAAAACTAACAGATTATAGTTTTATTCATCCTCTATTTTAATGAACCAAAGTCATTTCATTCACTAAATTGGTAGCGCCGGCATATTTGTCAATGACAAATAAAATATAACGGATATCAACGCAAATCGTTCGTTGGAGTTTGGCTTCGTAAGTCACATTGCAGTCCATGGCTTCCCAGTTGCCGTCAAAGGCAAGTCCTGTAAGTTGTCCATCGCCGTTGATCACCGGACTTCCTGAATTACCGCCAGTAATGTCATTGTTGGTGAGAAAACAAACTTTCATCACACCGTTTTCGCCATACTGTCCGTAATCTTTATCGCGATATAATTCTTTTAATTTTGAAGGAACGATGAATTCTTCATTGTCCGGGTTTTCTTTTTCCATCACGCCGTCAAGCGTGGTGTTGCAATCATAATGAACAGCATCTTTCGGAAAATAATCTTCTACTTTACCATAGCTGACGCGCATAGTTGAATTTGCATCTGGATAAAATTTTGCATCTTTATTCATTTCCATAAGTCCGGCTAAATAAAGCCGTTTGCCTTTTTCTATTTTATTTTCATATGCAGAAACTGACATGCTTATGGTTTGATAATTATACAACACCGAATACATCGTTTGAAAAATAATATCCTTTGTAAGCGTTTTGGCATCGGGCTTTTCAAGGAATTTATAAAAACGTGTTGAGTCAGCAAAAATGGATTGAGCATATGCTTTCTCAGCAAATCTTTCAATATTATTTTTGTATTTCTTTTCTATTGTTTTATAAATTTCCGGCTGAAAATCTCCACCAATATCTTCTTTAAACATTTTATAACATGCAATAAAAAGTTGTTTGTCTAAAGTAGCATTATAATCTTTAAAATGCTTTCGTGCCTTTTCTTTCAGGGCGTTTATGGCATTCAATGGTAATTGATTTTTTGATTTTTTTTCAGAAGCTAAATTGTTTAACAAATCGAGTGAAAAATATGCCATCATAATGATATCTGGTCCAAACAAAGCTTCTTCATAGTATTTGATAGGTTTTGCAACCGCTTTTTGCACGGCATAACCTTCTTCAAGTAGTTGCAAAGCATTGCCATATTTGGCTTTTCGTGTTTCATCTTCATCCACCCATTTCTGAAATTTTTCTTCGAGATTTTTTTTCTGTTCCCACACTTTTAATCTTTTCAATCCTTGGGTTTCGCCAATAAAAAATTTCCAGTAATTGGCTATTTCCGCATATTTTGAAGCATACTGAATTTTTACAATCGGATCTGCATGACTGGCTTCAGCAATGAGAGAAAGTTTTATATCTCTAATTTTTACGACGGATGGATTTTCTTCTTCCGTTTTTATGCTGACTCCATAAGATGTCAAAAATCTTTCTGTTTCGCCCGGATAACCCCACACCATCACAAAATCGTCTTTTTTCAAGCCTTTAAGCGAAATAGGTAAAAAGCGTTTTGTTTTCAAAGGAATATTTGTTTTTGAAAAAGCCGCTGAAGAGCCGTCTGTTGCTGTATAAATGCGCAACATAGAAAAATCGCCGGTATGTCTTGGCCACATCCAATTGTCTGTTTCACCGCCGAACTTCCCGATGGATGAAGGTGGAGCGCCCACCAAACGTACGTCTTTATAAACCTGATACACGAAAAGATAAAATTCATTTCCATTGAAAAAACTTTTTACACTCACTTCATATTTTCCATCTTCATTATTTTCTTTCTTCAGTTCATCAGAAATGCTTTCAATCTTGGTATTTCTACTATCTTCTGAAAGCGTATTCGGCAATTGTTTCATTATTCTTTCAGTCACATTTTCAATACGCACAAGGAAAGCGGCAACAATCCCTTCATTTTTCATTTCCTCTTGTTTTGATAATGCCCAAAAACCGTTTTTAAGATAATCATTACTTGTTGAGCTATGCGACTGAATAGATTCAAAACCGCAATGGTGATTGGTGATGACCAAACCCTCTTGAGAAATCATTTCAGCAGAACAAAAGAAATTGGTAGGATTTTGCTCATATGCCAAGCCAACAATGGCATCTTTCAAACTTGCATGATTAATGCTGTAAAGCTCGTCGGCTGTAAGATGCAGTCCCATCTTCTGCATATCCACGTAATTCAGCCTTTCGATGAGCATAGGCAGCCACATGCCTTCATCAGCAGATGCTTTGAAAAATGTACAACTAATTATCAATGACAAATAAATGATTTTTTTCATATTTAAATATTTAAATATTTTTTTTCTGAATTCTTAATTTCTAAATTAACTCAATTTTTCTGAAAGTATTTTTATTTCAATTACCGGAGCAATATTTTCATAAAGGATGTTGTAAACCGCATCAGTTATGGGCATTGAGACATTGTATTTTTTATTAATCTCTTTAATTCCTTTCACTGCATAATAACCTTCAGCAATCATATTCATTTCGAGTTTGGCTGAATTGACTGAATAACCGCGCCCGAGCATATTTCCAAATACCCTGTTACGACTGAATTTTGAATAAGCAGTAACAAGCAAATCGCCGGTATAAGCCGATTCGCAGATGTTTCTTTCAATGGGATGAACTGTTTTGATGAATTGTTTTATTTCTTTTATTCCATTGGCAACAAGAACGGCAATAAAATTATCACCGTAATCAAGACCAATGCAGATGCCGGCTGCCAGCGACATAATGTTTTTTAACACTGTGGAAAATTCAATGCCAAGCACGTCATTTGAAGTAGTTGTTTTAATAAAACGACAAGTAATTTTAGGTTGTAAACGCTGAATAACCTCATCATTTGTTGACGCGATGGTTAGATACGTGAGCTTTTCAGCAGATACTTCTTCGGCATGCGAAGGCCCGCTAATCAAGGCAATTTGCTCATCTTTAATATTAAAATATTCTTTAAAAAATTGTGTAACTGAAAGTGAATGCGAAGGAACAATCCCTTTGATTGCAGAAACAATAATTTTATTTTTAAGTATATTTTTGTCAATGTTTTTAAGTGCGTCTTCAAGAAAAGCAGCCGGAATACAGAATATCAGAATATCCGATTTCTTAATGATTTCGTTCATGTCATTGCTAAGAATCAGTTTGCTGACGGGCAATTCAACGATACTTAAAAAATGCGGATTGTGATGATATTTTTGAATATTTTCAATTATTTCCTGTTCACGAATCCACCAATGAATATGTTTGCAGTTATTTTCAAGTATCTTTACAATCGCTGTTGCCCAACTTCCACCGCCAATAACGGCAATCCTATCACTTTTTGTCATTGATTAAAAATTTGTTAATACATAAATTTTATTCAACCCATTTTTTAACATCATCTGCTGAAGGAGCTGCAATTTCTAATTTTAATTTTTTTCTGAAACCACACAAATCATTGAATAATTTATTCGGATTTGCTTGTTTCAATTCATCAATGGTGGTGATGCCTGTTTTACGAATAATAGGAATCCATTCCACAGGAATACCTTTGGCTAAAAACTCTGAATCATCAGCAACCACAGGCTTTTTTTCAGGTCTCATTTGCGGAAAGAAAATAACATCCTGAATTGACGCCGCATTGGTCATGATCATTGCCAAGCGGTCGATGCCGATGCCAATTCCAGCTGTTGGCGGCATGCCGTGTTCAAGCGCACGAAGAAAATCTTCATCCAGCATCATTGCTTCAGGGTCACCGCGGCGACCAAGCTCAAGTTGTGATTCAAAACGTTTTCGTTGATCAATCGGATCATTCAATTCTGAGAACGCATTACATATTTCTTTGCTGTTGCAAATAGCTTCAAAACGTTCAGTCAAGCCGGGTTTACTGCGATGTTTCTTGGCAAGCGGCGACATTTCCAGTGGATAATCAGTGATGAACGTTGGTTGTATCAGCAATGGTTCGCATTTGCTTCCAAAAATTTCATCAATCAGTTTGCCTTTGCCCATCGAATCGTCTATCTCAACACCAAGACTTTTGGCAGTTTCAGCCAATTGTTTTTCATCCATTTCAGAAACATCAATACCTGTAAAATGTTGAATCGCACCAAACATCGTATATCGTTTCCAAGGACGTTTGAAGTTTATAATATTTTCACCAACTTTGATTTCAGTGGTTCCATTCGTATCTATCGCTACTTTTTCGACCATTTCTTCCATCAGGTTCATCATCCATTCATAATCTTTATACGCCACATAAAGCTCCATGAGCGTGAATTCAGGATTATGAAAACGATCCATGCCTTCATTGCGGAAATCTTTTGCAAATTCATAAACTCCATCAAAACCACCGACAATCAAGCGTTTCAGATAAAGTTCATTTGCAATACGTAAATATAAACTTATGTCAAGCGTATTATGATGTGTTTTAAACGGACGTGCAGCAGCGCCACCGTAAACAGGTTGTAAAATCGGGGTTTCCACTTCAAGATATCCTTTTTCGTTTAGAAAAGAACGCATGGAATTTAACATCTTGGTTCGTTTGATGAACACTTCTTTCACCTGAGGATTCACGATTAAATCAACATAACGCTGACGGTATCGCTGTTCGGGATTGGTAAAAGCATCATAAACTTCACCGTCTTTTTCTTTTACAATTGGGAGTGGTCTGATGGATTTGCTAAGTACTGTGAGCGTTTTAACATGGATGGATATTTCGCCCATTTGTGTTACAAACACATATCCTGTAACGCCAATGATGTCGCCAATGTCAAGATATTTTTTAAAAACAGTATTGTAAAGCGATTTATCTTCATTCGGACAAATGTCGTCTCTTTTGATATATAATTGAATTTTTCCATTGGCATCTTGTAGTTCGCAAAACGAAGCGGCACCCATGATGCGGCGTTGCATGATGCGACCGGCAATACTGATGTTTTGGAACAAAGTATTATCCTTTGGAAAATCCTCAAGAATTTTTGTTGAGGTGATATTCACGTCATAAAGTTCGGCAGGATATGGATCAATGCCTGATGCCTGCAATTCGTTTAGGGAATTCCGGCGTATGATCTCCTGTTCGCTAAGTTCAATGGTCATAAGTCGTGTATTATTTTTGCAAAGATATAAATTTATTAAAAGCGTTGAAATAAAGGAATGTTTCAAAATGGATAATCTGCAATGTAAGAGATTAATTTAATTGTATTTTTTATTTCTTTGGTTCGCGTGCGACTCCTGTCGAGTGTGAAGAAGGAGCTTGCGCACCAACTGAGGTGAACACCACAGGTAAACAAGGACCGTGGAGCACTACCATTAGCGCTATTGTGGCTGTATAAACCACCATTAACTCTGACAGCGTTTAAAATGCTGTCAGAGTTAAATAAAATTGATTCAGAAAGTTTCGTTTTGCAAAAAGCGAATATGCTTATTTAATGAAATTTATTATATTTACAGTCTAATGCTTTTATTGATAATTTGAAAAAAATAAAATGCAACGCCTGAAACTATAGTAGAAATAAAAACAATACGTTTATACAAACGTTGGCAGCAATAATTTATAACACGATCAATGAAAAATTACGAAAACCGAGTTGTATTGTTTCTTGATATTTTAGGGTTCAAGAATATTATTGATAAGACTTATAATTCTTCTACTGACGATGATATACCAACAAATATATTTGAACTTTACGATGTTCTTCTTTCAATGACTAACGATTTCGTTACTAATAATAAAAAAACGTCAAAGGTTGTTACTCAATTTTCGGATTCAATAGTAATTTCTTTTAAAGAGGACGAAAATGAGGGAATATTTATTCTTTTTGACGAAATACAGAACCTCATAATAAAATTACTTAGTAAGAAAATTATTTGTCGTGGGGCAATTTCATACGGTAAGCTAATTCATACTAAAGATATAATTTTTGGTCCAGCTTTGGTTGATGCATATGAAACTGAAACAAAAGCAGCAATGTACCCTAGAGTAATTTTAGATAAATCCATTATCGATATTGGGAAAAAGTATCATTCATATAGAGGGAAAAAATTTGACAATGAAACAGTAAATAATATTCTTGAATATTTGACTACCGAAAATTTACAGAAAGATACAGATGAAAAATACTACATTGATTATTTTATTTCTGTTGTTAGAAATAAGAATGAAATACAATTGATAAAAAATCATATTGAAAATTTGAGACTAATTATTATCAATGGATTGAAATATAAAAGCCCTGATTTGAAAGTTAAATATGGCTGGATGAAAAATAAATACAATGTGATGGTTGACTATTTTAAAAAAGTTTCAATTGCTGACATCAAAATAATTTCAAACAAAGAGTTGTATAATTATTTAACAAAATTAAATACGCTTAACTAGTTATCTATAACAGAATATTATTTAGAAAATATTTTAACGTTATGACAAAAAGAGACATTGAAATGGCTAAATATCTTTCAAGGGAAGGATATTTATTTAGTATTGAATTACATGATACAAATCGTAATTACTTTGATACTTTGACTGACAGTTATTTTGCTATTGCATCAGCAATTGCGTTGTGTTGGACTGGTCATGCCAAATATGAAAATGATTTTATTGAATATGCTTCTTCGTTCATTGATGGAACAATTGTGAAAGATATAACAATAGCACCAAATTATTGTAAGAGATTTGGTGTTGATGAGTTAGATAATGCATTAGTTAACTTTAGGGCATATTATAGAAAAGTAAAACATCTAATGCCTGTTTTTACAACATGCACTGTGCAGCATATAAATCGTCTACAACAAAATCTTTTAAACCAACTTAACACCTTACGAAATGCTGGGCAAGTAAGTGGCATTGGACCATGGTTATTTCTAGGCCCATTTAAAATTATACTTGGAGATCAACAACGTCTTTGGAACATTGATGGTATTGATGCAATCGTTCTTCCTACAGGAATGGAAGTAGACAGAGGAATAAATCGACTCAAAAATGAAGGGTATACTTTTATGAATGATTTTGATCCACATTGGCTTGAAGAAACAACTGGTTCTCTTCTTGACAATTATGCAACTTGTAGCATGGTTCATACTCATATTATAAAAATTGCAGAACTTGCAAATTCATCAGCATTACATATAAACAGTTCATTATATCAATACGGAAGAAAAGATATTTAATATGAAAAATATTACTGTTGATAACACGCAATAAGCCGAATGTCGTTTTTACCTTGGTTCGCGCGCAACTCCTGTCGCGTGTGAAGAAGAATGTAAGTTATTAGTTGTAAATAGTACCCGAGAGAACTCGCGCACCAACAGGTGTCAGACAGAAAATAATTAAAAAGAAATGGAACCAGACAACAGCATTAAACCTCACCATTGGATAACTACCATCATTGGTGCAATTCTTGGAATGATGGGAGGATACAGCATAGGTGGTATCGGAGGCGCAATAATTGGCATAGTAATAGGAGGTGCAATTGGATTTGCAATACTTGAAATTCTGGCATCAGCTTTAATATATATTGTTGTAATCGGATTATGCATTCTTGGTATTTTTCTTATTTATTGTTTTTTTAAATATTTATGGGGGACACGACTATAAAAATAAAATAACAAATCTTTTGGTTCGCGCACGACTTCTGTCGCGTGTGAAGAAGGTTATTAGTTGCAAATGATACGCGAAAGAACTCGCGCACCAACAGGTTGTTTGATGAAAGATTCAAAAACCGTTTAATGAATTTCATGTCAAAAAAAAATTAATTATCTTTGTAACAAAATAAAACAGATGAAAACCATAGTTTTAAAGTTTAATAATATTTTAGAATCCATATATGGCTTACCTCTTGAGGATAAAGAAGAAATTAAAATTCTTTTAGAACATAATATTGCCGACACAAGGAGAAATGAAATAGCGAATAATTACAAGAAATCTCAACTGGAGCATAAATCAGGCAAATTAAGATTTTCTTCTAAAATGAATGAACTCAAAAAAATGCTATAATGGAAGTTTCATTTAGCGATTCATTCAAGAAGGTATTTAAAAAAAGAATCAAATCAACACAGATAGAGACTGAGTTTTGGATTAGGTTGGAAATATTTATCAATGATCCATTTGATGCCAAGTTGAAGACTCATAAATTATCCGGAAAGTTAAAAGATTTGTGGAGTTTCTCAATTGAGTATGATCATAGAGTTGTATTCTATTTTACAAAAGATAAACCAAAGAAAGCCGTTTTTATTGACATCGGAAATCACGATGAAGTATATTAATTTGGCAGAATGCTTGCTAATAGCATGAATGATAAGCGAGGAAGTTCATATCAATCAGTTGCAACAAAACTACAATTCCCCTAACGCTGACTTGTTTCCGTGTTAAATCGTTTATTAAACTTCTACCGAGTTTGGAAAAGCATTTTGAATTTTAATTGTTTCAAGACGAATTATATTTCCTTCAAATTTTACATTTTCCAATCTTTATAAAATCTTTATATCAATAAGATTAATCCTTACAAAACACTTATATATTCAGTTGCATATTTGTATCGTCAAAAAAACAACTATTATGAAAACATTATTGAATATCATTTTAATCGTTCCGTCAGACATGTCGAAAAATAAAATGCCGGATCAAATGAATGGCACTGCCTGGTTCATATTAGGCTCCATTGTAGCTATTCTTCTATTGATTTATTTAATTCTGACACTTATTAAACCTGATAAATTTTAATTGAATTATGACAACTCTCGATTTCATTCAGATATTTTTATTTTTTACTTTATTAATTGCGCTGACTCCTGTTTTAGGAAGCTACATGTTCAAAGTGTTTACAGGAAACAAACATTTCATGCTGCCTGTTTTCGGGTGGCTCGAAAAGCTAACCTATAAATTCACCGGAATTAAATCCGATGAAGAATCAAATTGGAAATCGTACACTTTCGATTTGCTTATGTTTAATTTGCTTGGATTTATTTTTGTTTTTCTGATTCAACTTTTTCAGGCACAGTTGCCAGTGAATCCGGCTAAACTACCAAATGTATCATGGCATTCAGCATTTAATACGGCTGTGAGTTTTATGACAAACACCAATTGGCAAGGATATGCGGGTGAAACAACGTTAAGTTATTTTGTGCAAATGCTTGGGCTAACTGTTCAGAATTTTGTAAGCGCAGCCACCGGAATAGCCGTATTATTAGCGCTTGTAAGAGGTCTTTCACGGAAAACGACTGACAAACTCGGCAGCTTTTGGACAGATTTAACTCGTTCAACTTTGTATATTCTTTTACCATTATCAATTATGTTTGCCATTGTATTGGTAGGACAAGGTGTAATTCAAAATTTTAAACTATATGAAGCGGCGCATACTTTGCAAGGTACTCAGCAAATAATCCCGATGGGACCGGCAGCATCGCAGATTGCCATAAAACAATTGGGAACAAATGGTGGCGGATTCTTCAATGCCAATAGCGCACATCCATTTGAGAATCCAACTCCTTTCAGCAATTTTCTTGAAATGTTGTGCATTCTGCTTATTCCGGCTGCATTGACTTACACGTATGGGAAAATGGTTGGTTCAACTCGACAAGGGTGGACTATTTTTTCAGCAATGTTAATTCTGCTACTTACAGGATTATTTATTTCCTTATACGCTGAATACTCCACCAATCCAATCTTTGGACATTTATCATTGATGGAAGGGAAAGAAACACGATTCGGAATTACAAACAGTATTCTTTGGGCAACATCTACAACTGCGGCATCAAACGGCTCGGTGAATGCTATGCACGATAGTCTTTCGCCCATTGCCGGCATGATTGCCATGATAAACCTCATGATTGGAGAAATTGTTTTCGGTGGCGTTGGCGCTGGTTTATATGGCATGGTGATATTTATAATTCTTACAGTATTTATTGCAGGACTTATGGTTGGTCGTACGCCTGAATATTTAGGTAAAAAAATTGAAGCTTTTGAGGTGCAGATGGCTATTATCGCTGTGCTTGCGCCTAATTTTATTATTCTTATTTTTTCGGCGTGGGCTTCGGTGAGCAACGCAGGACTGGCTGGTCTTAACAATGCAGGTCCGCATGGATTTTCTGAAATTCTTTATGCGTATAGTTCGGCTGCAGGAAACAATGGCAGCGCTTTTGCCGGACTTAATGCAAATACTTTGTTCTATAATTTAACGCTTGGATTTGGAATGTTGGTTGGTCGTTTTGGTGTTATTATTCCTGTACTCGCAATAGCCGGAAATATGGCGAAGAAGAAAATCACACCGCCATCAGCAGGCACGTTTCATACAGATAATGTTTTGTTTATAGGTTTATTGATTGCTGTAATCCTTATTGTTGGCGGGCTAACGCATTTTCCGGCTTTATCGTTTGGACCTATAATTGAACATTTATTAATGAATCATGGAATAACCTTTTAATTTTTAAAAATAATGAGCACAAAACAAAATACAAGTTTCTTCAATAAAAAGATAATATTTCAAGCTTCAAAAGACAGCGTTAAGAAATTAAATCCGGCGTTGCTGATTAAAAATCCCGTCATCTTTCTTGTGGCAATTGGCTCGGCGCTTACCACAATTGTAGTGATTGCGGGTATTATTCAAGGTAATTTTTCAGTATTCAATTTTCAAATAGCAATATGGCTTTGGTTTACCGTATTGTTTGCTAATTTTTCTGAAGCCATTGCTGAAGGCAGAGGAAAAGCACAAGCTGAAAGTTTGCGCAAAAATCGTACACAAACGACCGCCCGTAAAATGGAAGGGAAAAGAGAAGTATCAGTATTGGCGCCTGATCTTAAAAAAGATGACGTCGTTATTTGCGAAGCTGGTGACGTGATTCCGTCGGATGGCGAGGTGATTGAAGGCATTGCCAGTGTTGATGAATCAGCAATTACAGGTGAATCAGCACCGGTGATACGCGAAAGTGGCGGCGACCGCTCAGCAGTTACAGGTGGCACAAAAGTTATTAGTGATCGAATTTTAATCCGAATAACAAGCGAACCGGGCAATACATTCATTGACCGCATGATTGCTCTTGTTGAAGGCGCTAAACGCCAGAAAACACCTAATGAAATAGCACTTTCAATATTGCTATCCGGGTTATCTATTGTCTTTTTAATGGCTGTAGTAACACTTCCTGCATTTTTTAATTATAGTCTTACCGCTTCGGGTTTGCCTTTATCACAAAACCTGACAATCCCAGTATTAATTGCTTTGCTGGTTTGTCTAATACCTACAACCATAGGTGGTTTGCTGAGTGCAATTGGTATTAGCGGGATGAATCGTTTAATTCAACATAATGTTATAGCAACCAGCGGACGTGCTATTGAAGCTGCCGGAGACGTTGATGTACTTTTGCTTGATAAAACTGGAACAATCACATTAGGCAATCGAATGGCAACAAATTTTATTCCAGCCGAAGGAGTAACTGTTGAAGAACTTGCCGATGCAGCTCAGCTATCATCTTTATCCGATGAAACCCCTGAAGGACGCTCTATTGTTGTGCTTGCAAAAGAAAAATTTAATATCCGTGGACGTGATTTAAATAATCTTCATGCTTCATTCATCCCTTTTACAGCGCAATCAAGAATGAGCGGTGTGGATATTACCACTGATAATACAGTGCATCAGATACGCAAAGGTTCATCAGAAGCCATCCGTTCCTTTGTGCAAAACAATAATGGATTTTATCCTCAAAATGTGAATGACATCGTTTCTGATCTTGCACATCAAGGCGCAACGCCTTTGGTTGTAGCTCAAGATAACAAAGTGCTTGGAGTGATTCACCTAAAAGATATTGTGAAAGGTGGCATCAAACAACGTTTTGCCGAACTACGAAAAATGGGTATTAAAACCGTGATGATTACAGGCGACAATGCGCTCACTGCCGCAGCTATCGCAGCTGAAGCCGGTGTGGATGATTTTATGGCTGAAGCAAAACCTGAAGATAAATTGCGCCGTATTCGTGATGAACAGGCAAACGGTCACTTGGTTGGTATGATTGGCGACGGCACGAATGATGCGCCTGCCTTGGCACAAGCTGATGTTGGTTTAGCGATGAATACTGGCACACAGGCTGCGCGTGAAGCCGGCAATATGGTTGACCTTGACAGCAATCCTACTAAACTTATTGAAGTAGTTGAAGTAGGAAAACAATTGCTCATGACCCGTGGAGCGCTTACTACATTTAGTATTGCCAATGATGTAGCAAAATATTTTGCTATTATTCCGGCTATTGCCATTTCATTGTATTCCGGCAAAAGCGGCGTTGGTCCTCTTTCTGCATTAAATATTATGAATCTTGGTTCGCCACAAAGCGCCATCATGAGTGCTGTAATATTCAATGCAATTATTATTATTCTGCTGATTCCATTGGCTTTGAAAGGTGTTCGCTATAAACCTGTTTCTGCAAATGTTGCATTAACTCGTAATTTATTAATCTATGGTTTAGGAGGAGTTATAGCTCCTTTCATTGGAATTAAATTAATTGATTTAATCATTAATGCGATTTGAAAATTTGAAAATGGGATGATTTGAAAATGTTAAACAAGTATTAAAATAAATTTTAAAGGATGCAAATACTTAACATAATTCAAATAAAACATCAACTACAATTAGATATTCATTAATCATTTTCAAATCTTCAAATTGATAATTTTTCAAATTATAAACATATTAAAAATAAAAAAAATGAAAACACTATTCATCTCTATTAAAATCTTTCTATTCTTCACAGTTTTAACGGGAATTATTTATCCTCTTTTTGTTACAGGCATTGCACAGCTTGCCTTTCCCGCAAAAGCGAATGGAAGTTTAATTATAAAAAATAATAAAACGATTGGAAGTGAACTGATCGGTCAACAATTTGATAGTGCCATTTATTTTTCTTCAAGACCATCAGCAGTTTCATACAACCCGCTTCCTTCTGGCGGTTCAAACTATGGGTTGACAAATACAAAATTAAAAACTCTTGTTGTTGAACGTAAAAAACAATTTATTGCATTTAACAAATTAGACAGTCTTACTGAAATTCCTTCTGAAATGTTGTTTGCATCTGCCAGTGGATTGGATCCGCATATTTCTCAAAAAGCAGCTTTATTGCAGGTTGAACGTATTGCTGTTGCTCGAAATTTTAATATCATTCAAAAACAAAAATTAATTCAATGTATAAAGAACCTTACAGAAGCTCCACAGTTTTTATGCCTTGGAGAAGAAAGGGTGAATGTTTTATTATTAAATTTGGATTTAGATAAAATAAAATGATTGATTTCGATGACAATCGCCCAAACCCCGATGAGCTTTTAGCTTCTTTAAAAAACGAAGAAGAAAAAAGCAAACGGGGCAAACTGAAAATATTTTTCGGTATGTGTGCGGGTGTGGGTAAAACCTATACCATGCTGCAAGCAGCGCAGGTTGAGAAAAAGAAAGGCAGTGATATTGTCATTGGATATGTTGAAACTCATAATCGTAAAGAGACTGCAAAATTAGTTGAAGGATTAGAAATTATTCAACGTAAAATTTACGAATACAAATCTACTTCAGTTCAGGAAATGGATTTGGATGCCATCATCGCGCGTAACCCAAATATTGTTTTAGTTGATGAACTTGCTCACACCAATGCTACCGGTAGTCGTCATGCTAAGCGATACCAGGATGTTCAGGAAATACTTGAAAATGGGATAAATGTTTACACCACATTAAATGTACAACATCTGGAAAGCCGCTTCGATACTGTTGCGCAGATTACTGGCATAGTCGTTCGCGAGACTCTTCCCGATAAAATTTTTGAAACAGCTGATGAAATTGAGATTGTAGATATAAGTCCTGATGAATTGCTCATGCGATTATCCGAAGGCAATGTTTATGCGCCAGAGCGCTCGAAAGAAGCTATTGAAAATTTTTTCCGCAAAGGAAATATTACAGCTTTGCGTGAAATGGCATTACGCATTGTTGCTGATAAAGTTGACAAACAGCTTTATGATTACATGCAGGATAAGCACATCAAAGGTCCATGGAAATCGGGATTGCATTTGCTTGTTGCTATTGGACCAAGTCCAAATTCTGCACGGTTGGTGCGATGGGCGAAAAATCTTTCGTACACGATGGGTGCAAGTTTAACATCTTTGTACATTCAATCAGGGCAAACGCTTTCAGAATCTCAAAACGATCAATTATCCAAAAACATTGAGCTTGCCAAGAAACTTGGTTCGGAAGTTATCACAACATCAGGAACAGATTTGGTAAAAGAAATTCTGACTGTTGCGCAAAGAGAAAATATTTCTCATATCATCGTTGGAAAGCCTTGGCATCACAATATTTTATCAGTTTTCAAATTAAATAATTTTATAAATAAACTTGTTCGCTTTAGCGGAAACATTGATGTTTATATATTAGGTTCTGATCAAAAGCTTGAAAAACAAGACAGGAAAAAATTCTCATTTTTAACCTTCACTTCAGGCATTCCGCAGTATTTAATAGCAGCGTTTGCAGTATTTTTTACAGCTTCAATTTTATATCTTTTTATAGACTCTTATAACTATCAGATAGTATCGTATATTTTATTGTTTGTAGTTTCATTGCTAGCTATATTTATTGGCGTTGGACCAATATTATTGGCTTCTACATTAAGCGCTTTAATATGGGATTATTTTTTTATTCCACCCAAATTTACATTTCATATTGATAGGACGGAAGATGCCTTGATGTTTGTTTTGTTTTTTATTGTTGCGCTTGTAAATGGTGTACTTACATCAAGAGTGAGGAAGCAAGAAAAACTTGCACGTGATAAGGAAGAGCGCACCAATGCTTTATTTCAACTGACAAAAAAATTGGAACAGGCTACAAGCATTGACGAAGCTGCATTAGCGGCATCAGAAAACATAAAAAAATATTTTAATATAGAACCAATATTTATTTTTCAGGATGGAAATAATATTTTTTCAAAACCGAAAACTGAAAGTCTAAAAGAAAATATTTCGGACAATGATTTTAGTATTGCTTCGTGGGTTTACAGGCATAGTCAAAAGGCAGGTAAATTCACTGATACGCTGCCTTCTTCGGAATATACAATTTATCCGCTCAAAGGGAATACTGTTAATTTGGGTGTTGTATTATTAAAACTAAAAAGTCCGTATTCTGCAGAAAACGAAATGTTTTGGGATACTTTTCTTTCACAAATTTCAGGAAAAATCGAACGTGAATTTTTACGAAATATTACCAAGAATGCATATCTCCTGAATGAATCAGATAAGCTCTATAAAACACTTTTTAATTCTATTTCACACGAGTTGCGCATTCCTGTGGCAACTGTCATGGGTGCTTCCGACACCTTGTTATCTCAAAGTTATCCGGAAGAAACAAAATTAAAATTGTATTCAGAAATAAATACAGCTTCCATCAGGCTCAATCGTCTGATTGAAAATTTGTTAAATATGTCGCGACTTGAATCTGGTCGAATCACTCTACGTGCCGATTGGTGCGATGTTCACGATTTAGCAAATAAAATTTCAGATAATCTAAAACAGGAATTATTGCCATTTAATGTATCAACGGTGATTCCAAACGATATGCCTTTGGTGTATATTGATTTTGGGCTTATTGAGCAGGTGTTACATAATCTTGTTTTAAATGCTACACAAAATGCGCCTGTTGGAACGACCATTCGAATCAAGTTTTTTTACGACAATGATATTCTCACCATTCAGGTAATGGACAGAGGAAAAGGATTTCCCGAATCTGAATTAGTATCAGTTTTCAATAAATTTTATCGAGGGAAAGATGCCATTGCAGGTGGCACAGGATTAGGATTATCAATCGTAAAAGGTTTTGTAGAAGCTCACAAAGGCACAGTAATTGCAGAGAACAGACAAAATGGTGGCGCGTTATTTACAATTAAAATTCCTGTAAAAATTTCAGACATAAATCATATTTCATAAATTTAATGCTTGAATGACAAACGAAGGCACCATATTGATTATTGATGATGAAATTCAAATACGTCGTTTGCTTGACATAACGCTGTCTGCAAACGAATATAAAATTTCTGAAGCATCATCAGGCAAAGAAGGTTTGGCGTTGGCAGCGTCATTGCAGCCTGTTTTAATAATTCTTGATTTGGGGTTGCCTGATGCTGACGGTCTTGATATACTTAAAAAACTTCGTGAATGGTATCATAAACCAATCATCATTCTTTCTGTTCGCAATTCAGAAGTTGATATTGTGAAAGCGCTTGATAATGGCGCCAATGATTATCTCACCAAACCATTTCGTACAGGCGAATTACTGGCGCGCATTCGTGTCGCTATCCGTCAAAGTCAAGGCATTTCAGATAATCCAATTTTAGATTTTGGTTCATTAACGATTGATTTAGCAAACCATATTGCACGTAAAAATAATGAAATCATAAAACTCACTTCAACTGAATTTTCTTTATTAGCTCTATTAGCAAAGAATGAAGGCAGAGTGTTGACGCATCAATATATTTTAAAAGAAGTTTGGGGAATGGGATATATTGAACAAACCCATTATTTACGGGTTTTCATAGCTCAACTTCGAAAAAAGATTGAAGATGATCCGGTTAAACCTAAATTCTTAAATACTGAATCTGGTATTGGTTATCGGTTTGGGAGTTAATAAATTTTTATTATTTCTCTCTCTGTTGTTTGTTTTAGTAGGCTTTTAATGGTTTGATTTGTGTAGGATATAATCCGAGTATAAATTGAATTTGCAAATAAAAACGAAGTTTTGTAATTTTGAATAAAAATTGATAATGCCAACAATTTTAATCATAGCAGGATGGAGATTATTCTTTTATTCCAATGAAGGAAATGAGCCAATTCATATTCATGCAGAGAAGAATGGGATGGAATGTAAGTATTGGCTGAATGTTGAGGAATATGAAATTGCTGAAGCACATGCTTATAATCTTACAATCCAAATGAAAAGAGAAATTAAAAAGATAATCTATGATCATTTTGATTATATCGTTTCTGAATGGAATAATTATTTTAAGAAAGGAAATTAAAAATGGAAAAACTACATAATATCACAGATGTTCGTTTTGAAAATGAATTTATTATTCTCAAAGTTGATGGACAATTAATCAAATTGAATATTTCAAAAGTTTCTAAAAGATTGACAAATGCTTCATTGGAAGAAAAAAATGAATTTACAATATCACCTTCCGGCTATGGAATTCATTGGCCAAAAATAGATGAAGATATTTCAATCGATGGGTTGTTGCAACGTTTATAAGTTTAGAACTTTGCTTTTTATACTTCTAATAAGTCTTCTAACGCAATTTCAAAATTTTCATATTTAAATTTATATCCTGCTTGAATTATTTTTTCAGATGAAATACGGCTTCCATGCAGTAATGAATCAGCGAATTCACCAAAAATAATTTTAATGATAAAGGCAGGTATATTCGGCAAAAAGAATGGTCTGTGTAATTTTTTTGCAAGCAGTTTAATTAATTCATAATTTGTCAGATGACTTGGTGCAACAGCGTTGTAAGCGCCTTGCACGGTTTCATCAGATATTGCTTTTAAGTATATTCCACACAAATCATCCAAGTGAATCCATGGAAAATATTGTCGTCCATTGCCAATAGCAGCGCCAAATCCACAGCGCACTGGCAAACATATTTTTTGAAATGCTTCACTATTTTTTGCAAGTACAATTCCTGTTCGAATGATGATGGTTCTGATATTTAGTTGTAAAATTTTATTTGCGCTCTTTTCCCAATCGGAACAAGTGTTTCCAAGAAAATCAGTCGAAGGGAAATCAGTTTCAGAATAAATTTTATCCGAAGTCATAGCGCCGTAATAACCCACAGCAGAAGCAGAGATGAATGTTTTCACATGGTGGTTCTCTTTTGCAAGAACTTCGCAAAGAAAATCTGTTGACTGAATTCGGCTATCGTAAATTTCTTTTTTCCATTGTTCACTCCATCGTTTCCCATTGATACTTGCACCTGCAAGATTGATGATAACATCAGCTTTTTCAATCGCTTCACGATCTATTTCTTTTTTCTTCCAATTCCATTCGTATTGCTGAACTTTTTCATTTTTATTTATTTTTCTGGTCAACCAAATTACTGTGTCGCCTCTGTCTGTAAGCATTGATGTGAGCTGTCTCCCAATCAAACCGGTTCCACCTGTAATTAAAATTGTTTGCATAAATAAATATAAAATTATAAACAGAAAAAGAATGAATCTGTCAAATTTGTTCAGTAATAACAAGCTTTGTAGTGTCAAAACCTTTTTTTTGCAAACGTGAAATGATTGCCTGATAAATGGCAGCATCCATTTTTGGTGTTCTTGAAAGTATCCATAAATATTTTTTATTCGGATGGCTAACCACTGCGTAGCTGTAGTCGTCTGCTAAATCGATGATCCAATATTTACCTCGAAAAGGCCAGAAAAACTGCACTTTCAATTTTGCATTGCTTGTATTATCATCCACAAAAGCTTTTCCTTTGATATACGATTCTTTTCCATTTACACTGCCTTTTCTACATCTGTTTTCAACGATTACAAATCCCATGTCGCTCAAGGTATATTCAGCAGTTGTGCAATGACAACCTTTTTCAAAACGCTGCGGATAGGCAGCAATTTCATACCATTTGCCTGCATATTTTTTCAAATCTACAGACGAAACAGTTGTTATTTCTGGGTCGTGTGATTTTGTTATCATAGTAATGGCGATTGTTGAGATAGTTAAAAATAATATCAGAATAATTTTAAACATGCTAATTCGATGAGAAAATTTTAAAATCAATGGTTTAATCATGAAATCAAATGTAATGATATTTTAATGATTTGTAAAACAATTTAATATTTCTTTTCCTATTTCAATATATGTCAAAGATTCAATCTTTATTTATTTGTTTTCAAAAAAAATTTATATTTTTACAGTAGATTGTTCAAGAAAAATAACTGTATAGATTTTGAAATTTACACTTTTAATTTTTTTATTTCTCGGATTCACTGCTTCTGTTTTTTCTCAAAGTGGCGTGCTTAAAGGCAAAGCGCTTGATGCAGAAAAGGGAGAAGTTATTCCATTTGCCAGCATTGCTTTATTTCAGGGCGGCAAACAGTTTGGTAGCGCTGTTGCTGATGTAAACGGGCAATACACCATTAAGCCAATTCCTCCGGGAAGATATGAGTTAAAAGCAAGTCATTTGGAATATAATTCTATTACGATTCAGAATATTGTTATTCCTCCTGACCAAATCACTTTTGTAAATATAAAAATGACCAATAAAATCACTAATTTAAAAGTGGTTGAAGTGGTTCAATATAAAGTGCCGCTTATCAGCAAAGACCAAACACAGTCTGGACAAGTGATGACATCAGAAGAAATAGAAAAAATGCCTTTGCGAACTGCTGAATCGGCTGCATCGCTTGTTGGCGGCGTGGCTGCTGATGAGAATGGGAATATTGGCGGTATTCGCGGTCAGCGTGAAGATGCCACGGTATATTATATTGACGGTGTTCGTGTAACTGGTTCTTACAGCCTTCCACAATCAGCTATTGATCAGGTGAGCGTTATCACTGGCGGATTGCCTGCGCAATATGGTGATGCGACCGGTGGTATTATTAATATCACCACAAAAGGTCCTTCACGGGAATTTGGCGGAGGCGCTCATTTGCAAACATCACAATTTACGGATCGTTATGGTTATAATTTGCTTGAGTTTAATCTGCAAGGACCTTTATTAAAAAATAAAAAAGATTCAGCAAATAAAAAACCATCACGTTTAGGATTTTTTATTTCCGGTGATGTAACTTCTATCAAAGACCCACATCCATTTTCAAATGGATATTATCAAGTAAATAACAGCACGCTGTCAAGTCTTCAAAGCAGCCCTTTATCGCCATCAGCTTCTGGTACCGGGATGTATATGAGTTCGGAATATGTTGGAAATAGTACTATTGATAAAGTATTGTCAAAACAAGATGCGGGAGTTAAAGGATTTAACTTATCTGGGAAATTGGATGTAAGTACTACACAAAGATCAAACCTGACATTTGGTGGATCGATGAATTATAATTCGGAAAAACAATTTAATTATGCGTATTCATTTCTTGATCAGGAACATTTTCCATTGGTAACGGATAATACCTGGAGAGCTTACAGCCAGTATACGCACAGATTTGCCAATAAAGAAAATTCGTTGATTAAAAATGTTTTTTATTCCGTTCAGGTAGATTATTCCAGATTTAAAGAAGTTATACAAGATCCATTGGATAAGGATAATCTTTTTGATTATGGATATGTTGGAAAATTTACAACACACAAAGCTACATCTTATGAGCTGGGCACTGATAAAACGACCGGATTAAAAAATGTGTATGTCCAAAATGGTTTTGCTGATACACTTGTTGAATTTCAACGAAGTGAAATAAATCCTTTATTATCAAACTATACAAGCCAATATTATTCAATGTATGATTTGTATTCAGGAAAATATAGAAATCTTGATTCTGTTCGGTCAAATCGTGCACAGCTTGTGAATGGCGCTGTTCCACCGAGTGTTTATGGTTTGTGGGCAAATACAGGTACGCCATATACAAGTTATTCAATAAATAAAAATTCAGTTTTTGAGGTTCATTTCAATGGTTCTGCAGATATTAAAAATCATGCTATCCAGTTTGGATTCGAATTTCAACGCGATGAAAGGAAATATTATTCATGCAGCCCAGTTGCGCTTTGGACATTGATGAGACAACTTACTAACAAACAAATTTCGCAAATGGATGTTAATAATCCTCATCTATTGAAAGATGCGAATGGCGTGTTCCTTGATACTATTTCTTACGATAGAAAATATTCAGCAAAAGATCAATCAACATTTGATTATAATCTGCGTAAAAGCATTGGATTACCTGTTAATGGTAAAGAATGGATAGATATTGATAGTTATGACCCACAGAAAAAAACCATTAATTATATCACAACAGATAATAAAATTCATACTGCATCGCTTGGGCAAGACCTTTCTTTAAAAATGTTTAGCGCAGATGAAATTTTAAATAGTGGACAACCATATGCCACTTATTGGGGATATGATTATACAGGAAAAGAAATTAAAGGAGGTAATTTTTTTAGTAGTTCATCCATTAGTAATTTTACTGACGACAAAGATCAGATGAATAATTTTATGCGCAAAGTTGATGCGTATCGTCCAATATATATGGCTGGATATATTCAGGATAAGTTTGCTTTTAAAGATTTAATTTTTAATATCGGGTTACGTGTTGATCGTTTTGATGCAAATCAACAAGTGTTGAAAGACCCATTTTTATTATCAGAAGCACATACTGTCGGAGATACTAAAAACCAATTCAATCATCCATCAAATATGGGAAATGATTATGTTGTTTATGTGGATGATTTTGAACATCCAACCAGTGTAAAAGGTTATCGCAATGGATTTATTTGGTATGATGCAAAAGGCAATGAAATAAGCGATCCGACTTTAATCACTCCATCGCAAGGCATTCAACCTTATCTCATTGATCCTTCAAAACATTTCAGTGTAAATGCATTTAAAAATTACACGCCTGTTTTTAATGTAATGCCGCGTATTGCCTTCTCTTTCCCTATTTCAGATGAAGCATTATTTTTTGCACATTATGATGTATTGACACGAAGACCTTCTTATTTTGAATCTGCATTGAATCCTGTCAGTTACTTTTTTCTTGAATCTGCCAGCGGAGATCAGGTTATTTCCAATCCAAATCTGAAACCTGAAAGAACCATTGATTACGAACTTGGATTTCAGCAAAAAGTGACAAATAGTTCTTCTATAAAATTATCGGCTTATTATCGCGAGATACGTGATCAGATTAATGTTTACAGGTATTACGGAGCATATCCAAAATCATATATGTCGTATGCCAATCGTGATTACTCTACAATTAAAGGGTTGACGCTTATGTATGATTTACGTCATACAGGAAATATTTGGCTAAAAGCTAATTATACTTTGCAGTTTGCTGATGGAACAGGTTCGAACTCCACATCTGCTCAAGCACTCATCGCTTCTGGTCAACCAAACCTCAGAATGTATACTCCGCTTTCCTATGACAGAAGACATGAAATAAAAACCATTGTTGATTTTCGTTTTGGTGATAATCAGGATTACAACGGTCCTCGCATTAATATTAATAAAAAAGGAGATAAACAAAAAACGATTTTATTGCTTGAAAATACTGGAATCAATTTTACATTTTGGGCTGGTTCCGGAAATCCATATACTGCAAAAAGCATTGATGGCACTACACTTTCAAATGGTTATCTGACGGGCGGAAATACCATCGGTTCTACTTATGGCGCTCGATTGCCTTGGCAATTCAGGGTTGACGCACGCTTTGATAAAGATATTGTTTTAAAATCCGGTCGCACAAAAAAGAAAAATATTCTTATGAATGTTTATGTGCAAGTGTTGAATCTTTTAAATCTAAAAAATACAATGTATGTATATTCAACAACAGGAAACCCGAATGATAATGGATATTTGACAGCTGCTCAATATGCTTCACAGATAGGTGTTCAGACGAGTCCACAAGCGTATAAGCAGCAATATGCAATGTTTATCAATAATCCCTATAATTACAGTATGCCAAGGCAGACAAGAATTGGCGTGGAGATAAAATTTTAAAGGATGCAAAAGGAAATGTTGAAAATATATAAACTAAAAAATATAACTCGATTTGTCGTTTTTATAGCGTTGTATTTTATTGCAAATTCTGCCTTTTCCAAGAATCCGGATTGGGAGAAAAAAAGAATTATTGAAAATAAGAAAAAAGCAGAAGCTTGCACTCCGGCTACAGGCAAGATGGATCTTGACATCAACAATGTGAGATGCCGCATTTTAACAGGTGGAGATATGTGGTGGGATTTGCAGGGCAAAGCAATGTATGAAATTCCAAAAGGATCGGGGAAAAATTCTCTTTTCTGCGCATCTCTTTGGATTGCTGGTGTTGACGTAAATAATCAATTGAAATGTGCTGCTCAACGCTATCGCCAAAACGGAGAAGATTATTGGCCAGGGCCATTATCTACTGATGGTACAGCTTCTGTAGATCCTGAGACATGCAATCAATATGACAAGCATTTTAAAATTACAAGAGCTGAAGTAGATGCCTTTATTTCAGATTTTAAAGATAATGGGAAACTGGATGATCCTATCCCCAGATCCATTGCTGAATGGCCTGCACATGGCGATTTATCGAAAGGGCAAAGCTATTATCTTGCACCTTTTTATGACAATAATCATGATGGGAAATACAATCCTGCTGATGGTGATTATCCGTATTATGATGTGTCTGGGAATCTTTGTAAAAATCGAAAAACACCCGGAACACTACCTGAAAAAACAATGGAAGGAAATGGAATCCTATCAGATCAGGTGCTTAAAGGCGATCAGACATTGTGGTGGGTTTTCAATGATAAAGGGAATATTCATACAGAATCAGGTGGTGATGCGATTGGTATGGAAATTCGTGCACAGGCATTTGCATTTGCTACAAATGATGAAATTAATAATATGACTTTTTATAGTTATGAATTGATTAATCGTTCAACGTATCGTTTGAAAGATACTTATTTTAGTCAATGGATTGACCCTGACCTTGGCTATTCATATGATGATTATGTGGGGTGCGATGTGAAACGTGGGCTTGGTTATTGTTATAATGGGAAAGCAGTTGATGGTACTGGTCGTCCGGAACATTACGGAGATCAGCCGCCTGCTGTTGGTTGCGATTTTTTTCAAGGTCCTTATATGGATCATGATTCAGCGAATGAACGTAAACACGGATGTGATGAAAGTTTAAACGGCGTTAATTTTGGTGATGGAATTTACAATAATGAACGTTTCGGTATGCGCCGTTTTGTTTATTATAACAATGATCAATCAGTGACCGGTGAACCACAAAACGCAATAGAATATTATAATTATTTAAGAGGTTATTGGAGAGACGGCACCAAGATGGTTTACGGTGGCAATGCGCATCGCAATGATCCTAAAGCAACAAATATCGAATGTGATTTTATGTTTCCCGGAGATTCAGATCCGTGTGATTGGGGAACAGGAGGGAAGAAGACCGGATTCCCGAAGAATGGTCAATATTGGACTGAAGAACAAGCAGGAAATTATCCGTATGACAGGCGATTCATGCAATCTGCAGGACCTTTCACTCTTGAACCAGGCGCTGTGAATTATATTACAGTCGGTATTCCTTGGGCAAGAGCTACATCAGGTGGTCCTTTTGCTTCTGTTGAATTGCTTAGACAAGTAGATGATAAATGTCAGCGATTATTTGATAATTGTTTTCAAATTATTGAAGGACCTGATGCTCCAGACCTTGTTATTCAGGAGTTGGATAAAGAATTGATATTGTATTTGTCAAATCGAAAATCGAATGCGAATGCAAATGAAAATTTCTCTGTTTTTGATCCAAGGATAATTTCTCCTGATACACTACCTAAAGTCACTAAAGAAGGCATAGTTTATCCAAGATTCGATTCATTGTATCATTTTGAAGGGTATCAAATTTTTCAATTAGCAAATGCTACTGTTTCTGCTTCCGATCTTCAAGACCCTGATAAAGCAAGGTTAGTAGCACAATGTGATATTAAAAATGGTATAAAAAAATTGATTAATTATAATTATGATGCTATTTCAGGCAGCAGTATTCCTGCACTTGAAGTGGATGGCGCTGATAATGGATTAAATCATACATTTAAAGTTGCAGAAGATAAATTTGCAACAGGCGACAGACAATTAGTCAACAACAAACAATACTATTTCATGGCAATTGCTTACGCATATAATAAATATCTACCATACTCGGATGATCCATCCATGAAAAATGGATTATTCGGTCAAAAACTAACCTATCTTCCAAGTAGAAAAAATCAATCAGGTGGCGCCATTGCACCGGTAACAGGCATTCCGCATAAAACCGCTCCTGAATCTTTTGGCACAACACTTTTATCATCGTATGGCGAAACACCTGAAATCAAAAGGATTGAGGGAAATGGAAATGGTGGTAGAGTGCTCGACTTAACGGATGAAACCATTAATAAAATTCTCACCAATGGATCTTCTTCAGAATTAACGTATCAAAAAAATAAAGGACCTGTTAACATTAAAATCGTTGATCCTTTGAATGTTGTTCCTGCTGATTATACTTTAAAATTAAGTAAAAAAACAGATACTATCATTCCTAAAAAAGACACTGTTATTTTTTTTAATATGAAAGCAGATACAGCAAAAAAAATTATTATTGACAGATTGTTTTGGTCACTAACCAATGATGAAACAAAAGCTGAATACAAGTCGGATATGGATATTGAAAAAGTTTTTAAATATTATCATAAATACCAAAACAGCTGGTTTTACTCTGATTATGATACATTGAGACCAACGAATGAGCAATTATTTATTGATTTGGGGCTTTCAGTGTCAATCGTTCAAAGTGGAGATAATCATAGATATTCAACAAACATAAATGGCATTTCTTGCCCTAAAAATATAGTTGACTATCAAAGCGCAATAAATCAACTATATAAAATTGATTTGCTGGAATCGTCTATGGTTTACAAAGACAGTTCAAAGCAATGGTTAACAGGGGTTCAAGATGCTGATGGAATTACTCCATGGAATTGGATTCGTTCGGGTTCAACAGCTTCATCAACGGATGATCCGTTGACAGAAGATTATTATACAAAAGTTTTTATAGATGATAATTGTGATGATACCGGCGCTTATGCAAAATATTTTTGGGATCCGGATAAAACATTCTCAAATGTTATCAATGGCACATGGGCACCTGCCAAGCTTGCATCCTGCTTTCCCAATGGCCCTTTGCCTATTTTCAATAATAATTATATGAAGTTATTGAATACGTATGATTTTAGAAATATTTTTAGTGTTGACGTTGTCATTACTCCAGACCAATCAAAATGGTCGAGATGTCCGGTGGTTGAAATGTCTGAAGACCCTAATCTTGCTGAAGGAAATCAATATAAATTTTATTTACGTAAAGGGAAAAATGTTGACAAAAATGGAAATCCCGATGGACAAGTTTATAATAATTTGGATTATGGAATGGGTTGGTTTCCGGGTTATGCAATCAATGTTGAAACAGGCGAACGTCTGAATATCATGTTTGGCGAGGATTCGTGGCTGATCAGTGAAAATGGAAGAGATATGAAATGGAATCCAACATCGAATTATACATCAAATGGACAGGTGTTTTTTGGCGGCAAACATTATATTTATATTTTAGGACATAATGGAAATGGTAAATATTATTGCCCAACATATGATCAGAATCAGGATCAGGGATTATGGTGTCATGCTAAATTAAATGGCAACACGCTCGACAGAGTGGCGCTTTTTAAAGATGTTATGTGGATTGGATTGCCAATGCTTCAAACAGGTCAGAAACTACTTTCATCAGAAGTTAAAATTAGAATCCGTGTGTCACGACCATACAAACAGTTCTATGATAATGCAAAAGATACAGCAACAATTCCTGTTAATAAAAATTATCCGTTATATAAATTTTCAACGCGCGGAATGGATACAAAAACGCATGTTGAAGATGTTGCAAAGAGTTCGCTTGACCTGATTAGCGTGGTGCCAAATCCGTATTATGGTTTCTCTGAATATGAAACAAATCAATTAGACAATAGGGTGAAAATTACGAATCTACCTTACAATTGTACGATTTCAATTTTTACGATAAATGGCACACTTATCAGGCAATTGACAAAATCTGATACAAAAACTTATATGGATTGGGATTTAAAAAATACAGCCGGAATACCTATTGCCGGAGGTGTTTATCTTATTCATATTAAAGCCGATGGTATAGGAGAGAAGGTGATTAAATGGTTTGGTTCATTACGACCGGTTGATTTAAATAATTATTAAAAATTTGACAGATAAAAAAATAAATATGTTTCTGTTGAGAAAAAATATAATTCTGTTGTCTTTGATTTTTATAATCTCTGTCACATTTTTATTTGCAGGAAATAAAGACAGATCAGGACAAGCGGGCGCTCCGGAGCTTTTAATTAATCCATGGGCGAGAAGCACCGGATGGGAAAGCGCAAACACTGCCGGTGCTCATGGCGTCGAATCTATGTTTCTGAATGTTGGTGGACTTTCATTTACACAAAAAACCGAAATGATTTTTTCTCATACCCTTTGGCTTTCAGGTTCAGGAGTACAAATTAATACGTTTGGAATTTCTCAACATATAGGAAAATCAAGCGCTTTGGGATTAAGCGTCATGTCAATGAATTTTGGAGATATTCCAATTACCAAGGTGGATATGCCTGACGGAGGATTAGGCACATTTTCTCCACATTTTATGAATATTAATTTAGCTTATTCACATGTATTTTCAAATAGTATTCACGGAGGTGTAAATGTTAAAGTTATACAAGAAGCTATTCCTGATATGAAAGCGCAAGGCATTGCCATTGATGCAGGAATTCAATATGTCACAGGGAAAAAAGAAAATATCAAATTTGGTGTTGCATTAAAAAATGTCGGACCTCAATTATTTTTCTCGGGAAATGGTTTATCTTATCAAGGAACAATAACAGGAGCAACCAATTCAATGACATTACAACAAAGATCTTCAGAACTGGAATTGCCTTCTCTGATTAAGATTGGCGGAACATATGATTTTCATCTGGATAAAGAAGATACTCATATTCTTTCGGCAGCATTCACGTTTACTTCTAATTCATTCACAAAAGACCAATTTTCATTGGGGCTTGAATATGGTTTGAAATCTATTTTATTTCTTCGAGTAGGATATACTTACGAAGATGGCATTTTTAAAGCAGATACGCGCACTACGGCATTCACAGGTCCTAGTGCAGGTTTCAGTGCTGACATTCCATTAAATCGTGAAAAAAAGAAGAAATTTTCTTTTGATTATTCTTATCGCCCGACGAATCCTTTTTCAGGAACACACAGTTTCGGAATCAAAGTTAATATTTAAAAATTTCATTTCCTGCCATCACCTGTTTTGTATTTTCATCAAATACAACCCGTTTGCCTGTATGCAAAGCGGCATTAGTCATAATAACTGCTACTGAATTGGATTATGTTAAAGTTTTTTAAATCAAAGCTGTAAATGTAAATATATTCTAAATATAGTTAAGATTCTTGTGTTTGTATATTATCAAAAATTCATGTAAGTTTGTATATATCAATAAAGACTATAACCCATGAAAAATATTTTTTTATTCTTCGTTTTTATTCTGTTTTCGTTTTTAGTAGTTGCACAGGAAGAAGCGCGATTGCTGAGGTTTCCGGCTATTTATGAAAATCAAATTGTGTTTTCGTATGCAGGCGATCTTTATACAGTCAGCCGCAGCGGTGGAACAGCGCGTAGATTGACTTCAGATATTGGCTACGAAATGTTCCCGCGTTTTTCATCGGATGGAAAAACTATTGCTTTCACCGCACAGTATGACGGCAATTCGGAAGTGTATGTGATGCCTGCTGAAGGCGGTGTGTCTCAACGTTTGACGTATTCTACTTCCAACCCAAGAGATGACGTGGGCGACAGAATGGGTCCGAATAATATTGTGATGACTTGGACACCCGATGGTCAATCAGTTGTTGTTCGTTCGCGTGAACATTCTTTCTGCGATTGGATTGGGCAATTGTACAAAGTACCTGTAAATGGGGGCATGTCGGAGTTGATGCCATTGCCTTCCGGTGGTTTTTGTTCTTTTTCTGCTGATGGAAAAAAACTTGCATACAACCGTGTGTTCCGTGAATTCAGAACATGGAAATATTACAAAGGCGGCATGGCTGACGACATTCGCGTGTATGATTTTGAAACTCGACAAACAACTAACATCACCAACAATCCTGCACAGGATATTTTTCCTATGTGGCATGGCAATGAAATATATTTTCTTTCCGATCGCGACCGTATCATGAATCTTTTTGTTTATAATACAGATACGAAAGAAACCAAGAAAATCACGGATTTCAAAGAGTATGATATTAAATTTCCTTCCATCGGAAAAAATGAAATTGTATTTGAGAATGCAGGATATATTTATATTTATGATATTAATTCAAAACAAATTCAGAAAGTAAATATCACGATTACCAATGATTTGGCGGGTGGTCGAAACACAATTAAAGATGTTTCAAAATTTATAAATTCTGTTAATCTTTCGCCTGATGGCAAACGCTTGGTTGTAGGTACTCGAGGAGATATTTTTTCATTACCTGCAAAAGAAGGCGCCATCCGCAATATTACGCATAGTCAGGGTGTGCATGACCGCGATGCCGTTTGGTCGCCTGATGGAAAATTTATAGCTTATGTTTCTGATAAAAGTGGCGAGTTTGAAATATATGTTGAAAATCAAGATGGTTCGGGCGAACCCATTCAACTGACGAAAAATGCAGATACTTACATGTATGATTTTAAATGGTCGCCAGACAGTAAAAAGATTTTATGGGATGATAAAATGTTGCGGCTTCAGTTTGTTGATGTCAATTCAGGCAAAGTTACTCTTGTTGATAAATCTGAAACAGATGAATATTCTGATTACAACTGGTCGCCCGACAGCAAATGGATTGCGTTTTCACATCCTGAAAAAAATCAATATCAAAAAATATATTTATATAAAACTGAAACCGAAAAAAAATATGATGTAACAGATAGTTGGTTTGATGCGTCAAATCCGGTGTTCAGCAGTGATGGCAAGTATTTGCTTTTTATTTCCAAACGAGATTTTAATCCTGTTTTCAGCGATTTGGAGCAAAATATTGCGTATAAAGATATGAGTAAAATTTATTTGATCCCTCTTGCAACGTCAACACCATCGCCTTTTGCGCCAGCGAATGATGAGGTAAATGTAGAAAATAAAGACAAAAAAAATGATGTAGAAAAACAAGATGCTTCGAAAAATAAAGAGAATATAATTGATGTTGAAAATATTTCAAATCGCATAGCTGCCTTGCCAGTCAAGTCTTCCAACTATTTTAATTTGTATTGTGTGAATGATAAGATTTATTATAATGTTAAAGATTTTAATGATAAAACTTTATATCTGAAAATGTTTGATTTGCAAACAAAGAAAGAAACAGACATTACAGAAAATTGTTCTTTCAGGATTTCTGCAAATAATAAAAAAATGCTGCTCGTCACGAATGATAAGAAGTATGCGGTGGTTGACCTTCCAACAGGAAAAGTTAAACCTGAAGAATTTGTTGATTTGTCAGGATTGAAAATGAGTATTAATTTGCATGAAGAATGGAAACAGATTTATGAAGAATGCTGGCGACAAATGCGTGATTTTTTCTATGTTCCAAATATGAATGGCGTGAATTGGAAAGCTGTTCATGATAAGTATGCAGTTCTTCTTCCTTACGTAAATAATAGAAGCGACCTGAATTATGTGATTGGAGAAATGATTGGTGAGCTAAACTGCGGACATACGTACATCGGCGGTGGCGATGTTCCGCGAAAAGAAAAAAATCCGATTGGCTTGCTGGGTGCGGTTTTCAGCAAAAGCGCTTCAGGATATTTTAAAATTGATAAAATTATAAAAGGTGAAAATTCAATTGAAAGTCTTCGTTCGCCCTTAACAGAAACAGATGCCAAAGAAGGTGAATATATTTTAGCAGTGAATGGAATTTCCGTGAAAGAAATAACAAATATCTCTGAAGCATTGATAAACACTGCGGGTAGAAAGATTGAACTGACCATTAATTCAGCTCCAACAGAAAAAGGAAGCCGGAAAATTATTGTCGTTCCAATCGCTGATGAAACGAATTTATATTATTATCAATGGGTAGAAAATAATATTAAAAAAGTAAGCGACGCTACCAATGGCGAGGTTGGCTATATTCATGTTCCAAACATGCTTGATGATGGATTGAATGAATTCATGAAACATTATTTTCCACAATTAGATAAAAAAGCAATCATCATTGACGACCGTTACAATGGCGGCGGTTTTGTATCGCCCATTATTATTGAACGATTGAGAAGAGAGCTTACACGTTCTGCTATGCAGCGCAATTCGCCGAATTCAAATACAGTTCCTCGTCAAATGATATTAGGTCCGAAAATTTTGCTTGTCAATCAATATTCAGCATCTGATGGCGACTTGTTTGCTTATTCATTTAGAAAACATAATCTCGGCAAAATCATTGGTGTGCGCACATGGGGTGGGGTTGTTGGCATTCGTGGTTCACTTCCGTTTACTGACGGCACAGATTTGCGAAAGCCTGAATTTGCAGCTTATTCAGGAGAAAAGAGCGAATGGATCATTGAAGGATATGGCGTAGAACCTGATATTACAATTGAAAATGATCCTACCAAAGAATTTTCAGGTGATGATGAACAATTGGATAAAGCCATAGAAATGATAAAGGCGGAAATAAAGAATTACCAATATCTTCCGCCTATACCTGAAATGCCAGAGAAAAATAAATAAGCTTATTCTTCTACCTGTTGTGCTTCGTATTCTTTCAATAATTTTGATTGAACATCAGCAGGAACTTGAGCGTATTCAATGAATTTCATTGAGTAGGTTGCCCGTCCGCTGGTGATTGAACTTAACGATGTTGAATATTTATTCATTTCAGCCAATGGAACACGCGCAATAATTTTCTTCAAACTTCCTTCACTATCCATGCCCATCATGATTCCTCTGCGCCCTTGCAGGTCGGTGATTACATCGCCCATTCTGTCATCCGGAACGAGTACTGTAACACTATAAATTGGTTCAAGAATTCGTGGACCTGCATTTTTAAATGCTGCGCTAAAAGCGTTGCGACCAGCGAGTTTGAAAGAGATTTCATTGGAATCAACCGGATGCATTTTCCCGTCATAAATATAAACAGCAATGTCGCGTGCATACGAACCGGTCAATGGACCTTGTTCAATTTTTTCCATGATTCCTTTCAGGATGGCAGGTTGGAAACGTGCGTCAATTGCACCACCTACGATGCAATTGTAATAAACAAGTTTTCCACCCCAAGGCAATACATGCTCTTCTTTGCCACGAATTGGGAATTCTGTTGGTTCAACCATGTGATCAGAGTAAGGCTGAATGAGGAGATGAACTTCACCAAACTGACCTGAACCACCGGATTGTTTTTTATGACGATAGTCTGCTTTTGCCATTTTGGTAATGGTTTCGCGATAAGGAATACGTGGTAAAATAAATTCTATTTGAATTTTATGTGTATGATCAAAGAACCATTTCATGGTATTGATATGAAATTCACCTTGTCCTTCAATAATCAATTGTCTCAATTCCTTTGAAAACCCTATGATCAGCGTTGGATCGGTTTTGTGCATATCATTTAAGATGGTGCCCACTTTTTCGTCATCTGCTGAATTTACAGCCTTTACAGCTGTGCGGAAAATAGGATTTGGGAAAACAATTGGTTCAATAATATCATTTGGATTTTTTACGGAATTCAACGTATCATTGGTCCGTGTATCTTTCATTTTAATTGTTGATCCGATATCGCCGGCAACAAGTTTTTCAACTTTTTGACGGTTTTTCCCTGCAACAGCAAACAATTGTGTCATGCGTTCTTTGTTGCGAGTACGAGCATTCATCAAATCAATACCTTCAGCTACTTCTCCTGAATATAGTCTAAAATAAGATACTTCGCCGAGGTGCTGCTCAATTGAAGTTTTGAAAACCAGCATTGATAGAGGATCTGAAACTTTAGATGCAAGTTCTTTTCCTTCTGTAGTTTTTTTAATTGTATCTGTTGGTTCTGGTGCGGAATTACAGATAAAATCCATCAAACGTTCAACACCCATGTTCATCTTGGATGAAGTACAACTAACAGGGAACATGTCTCTTTTTCTGATACCTGCTTTTATACCTTTTTGAATTTCTTCCGGTGTCAGCGTTTCTTTTTCAAAAAATATTTCCATCAATGATTCATCACCGGCTGCGGCTGATTCAATCAATGTTTTTTGTAATTCTTCTGCTTTATCTTTTTCATCGGCAGGAATATCAAGTATTTCAGGTTTTCCGCCTGTAGCAGGGAATTTAAGCATTTTCATCAGGATAAGATCTATCACTGAATTAAACCCTGTCCCTGCATTGACAGGATATTGTGTCAATGTAATTTTATCTCCAAAAGCATCTTTCATCTGTTGGATTATTTCATCAAATTTGGCTTTTTCATGATCAAGCTGATTGATAACAAAAAACAATGGCGTATTATTTTTAATTGCATTTCTCCAATTGATTTCAGTTCCAACTTCAATGCCATTATGAGCATTAATAACCATTAAGGCTGCATCAACCACATTCAGTGCGGCAATAACTTCGCCAATAAAATCAGGAAATCCGGGAGTATCTATAATATTTATTTTCTTCCCTTGAAATTCTGCATACAATACAGTTGAACTGATTGAGTTTCCTCGTTCAATTTCAATATCTCTGTAGTCTGAAACAGTATTTTTATCTTCTACAGAACCTTTTCTGCTAATGACTCCTCCTTCAAGCAACATACATTCAGCCAATGTTGTTTTCCCTGATTTAGCACTTCCAATCAAGGCAATATTTCTTATTTCATTCGATTGATATACCTTCATGTTAATGATTATTTAGTAAATAATATACTTGAACTGTAGATACAAAAATATAAAATAATATGAAAAAAAAACAAAAACGGAATTAAAGTTGTTTAGGATGATAATATAAATATTTTTACCTTACGAGCAAACCATTAGTTACTAAAGGCTTTTACGCTTACTGTTCGATTTTTTTTACAGCGAGTTTAATTTTTTCCCATCTGGCTTCATCCATTTTAGCGCCAATCACTTCAATCACATTTCCGGAGAGGATGGCACCAATCTCTCCGCATTTATCCGGTGATAAACCTTTTGTGATTCCATACAAAAATCCAGAAGCATAAAGATCGCCGGCGCCTGTGGTATCAATGCAATTCACAGGAATAATACCTGACGTATATGTTTTGCCATTTGTTTTAATTAATGAACCTTTGCTTCCGATTTTAACGACTGCAATTTTACACATCTCAGCAATTTCATTTAAAGCGTCCATTGGTTCTTTGCCTGTAAATGCTTTTGCTTCTTCTTCATTTGCAAATAAAATATCTACATTGTTTTTTACAAAATCTTTTAGAAAATCAAGATTTGCCTCAACAACATTATAGCTGGCAAGATCAAGCGAAACTGTAATGTGGTTTGCATGTGCAGCTTCTGCAGCTTTTATCAGTAAATCATGATTGAATACCAAATAACCTTCAATATGAAAAATATCAAATCCTTTCAGTAATTCAGAATTTATATCTCCGGCAAGTTGTTCGGTGGCAGCGCCTAAATATGTAGCGAATGTTCGTTCACCATCTTTGCTTATTAATGTGTGTGCACAACCTGTATCAGTTGTGCTATAAAAAAGAAGTGGTTGAATTTTGTTTTTTTTCAGATCATCGCTGAATGTTTTTCCAAATTCATCTTTCCCGATTTTCCCGATATATGCTGTTTCAATTCCAAGATTTGCTAATCCATAAATCGTGTTTGCAGCCGAACCACCTGATGCCAGTTGCTTTTCAACGCTTTTTAATGCTTGACTAAAACGACTGACAAATTCTTCATCCACCAATTGCATACTGCCTTTTGGTAATGAAAATTTTTCAAGAAACATATCATCATCCATGCGGATGAGAACATCTACCAACGCATTGCCGATACCAATAATTTTTAACATGTCTATTTTTTTAATGTAACAATTAAATTTATACAGTGCAAATATAAAATAAAACGGAAATATAAAATAAAAGGGGTTTTAGACTTTCATAGGTTATTCGTCGCTTATTGGTATGATTGCAGACACATACTTGCTTTGGAGACATAACATGAAACAAGGTGTCAATAAAGAAGTAAGCAGCCGACTGCATTTTTACTCTCGCATAGCTTACTCGTGGTGGGTTATTGCGTATATTACCGGTGGAGTGTTGGTTGCATTAAGACACATTCACGGTTAATTTTAGTATAATAAAAAACTAAATATTATTTAAAATTCAATGTGTTGATTTATTTTTATATTTGTGGACATAAAAATAAACACATAAGCAAAAATATATTTTAAACGATTTTATACTATTTCATTTTCTTTTAATTATTAAGCATTTTGGAATAAAAGCAACTCGAAAATTATGGTAGAAATAAATGCAATAGGTTTATACAATCGTTGGATACAATATAAAACAAGAATATGAAGAATGAAATTTTTTATGATTTAATAGACAATAGAATCAATGAATTGTCAAATATTTTTAAAGATAATGAACATCTGAAAAAACAAAATGAATATGGAAAAAAATCTTTTTCTTTTCTTTTTTGGTTTTTAGAACGGTATCTCCCGAAGGAAGAACTATCTGTTTTTGAAAATTATATTACCGAAGGAAATGATGATTCTAGTTGTGATATTATTTTCAATAATATTGATCAAAATGGAAATGAAATCTTTTATGTGGTACAAGCTAAATGGTTCAGCAAAAAAAATATAAATAAATCCAATGAAATAACAAAAGAGATAAAAGCTTGCTTAACTGATTTTCAACTAATTCTTTCTGGGAAAAAATCATCTAAGTTTAATCAGAATTTTAATACGCAATACATAAACTTTTTAGCTCATAAAAGGAAAAATAAAGCTGTAAAATTCATCTTTCTAGCACTGTGCGATGGAGATGTTAATATAAATGAATATATTGATAATTTTGTCAATTCCCTTGTCTCATTTGAACTAATTGATTTTTATAAACTTAAAGAACAGTTTATTGAAATAGAATACAAAGGAGTAAGAACGCATAATCCAATTGAAACCCCATATATTCCTAAATCAGAATTTGAACTAGAGTTCGAAGAGAAGCAGGTTATTTATATTGACAGACCTTTTAAGTCAAATATTTTTCTCGTTAGACCCATAGTTATTTACCAACTTTTTGAAAAGTATGGACATTCATTGTTTTATAAAAATATTAGGAATCCATTACCTAATTCTCATTTTAATGAAGAAATTAAAAATACAATTCTTAACAACTCCATAAACTTTTGGTATTTCAATAATGGTATTACTGCTATTACAGATAAAATTAGTGATTTTTATCCAAATTCAAAGAATGTAAGTATAAAGGGGATTCAAGTTATTAATGGAGCTCAAACAGTATTTAGTATTTATCAAGCTTATAAATATGCTACAAAAGATATTAGAACAAAAATGAACGAAGAAGGTCTTGTTACTTTAAGAGTTGTTACAACTGGTGGTCAAGATTTTGATTTAAAAGTTACTCGTTTTACTAATTCGCAGAATCCTATAAATGAAAGAGATTTCCACTCAAATGATGATGTTCAGAAAAGGCTTCAATTAGAATTCTATAAGTATACTAATATCTGGTATGAAACAAGAAGAGGAGAATTTAGAAAAAAACCAAAAGAAGTAACAAAACTAACTAATGAAATACTAGCTCAAACTTATTTAGCATATTACTTAAATGACCCATTTAATGCAAAGCAGAGCAAAAAATTAATTTTTATTGATCCAAGAGTTTTATCAAATGGGCTATATCAAAAGATATTTAATGATGATACCAAATATGATGATATGTTAATTTCCTATTATTTATATTTATTGATTGATAGAAAAAGGAAAGCGATAAAAAAACAAATAGATAGCATAGATACAACACAACTTACAAATAAAGAAGAAGAACTACTGAAATATGACTTTATTCAATACGCAAATTTTGAATTATTAGCTTTATTCAAAATACTTTTTTATAACATTCATAAAAGTAATCTAAAAGAAATTAATGGAAAAATTATTTCTTATTTCGAAAAAGGGACAATTGGAACAATTGGGAAATCTTATGAAATTTTGAAAGATTATATAAAAACAGATTTATTAGAAAGGAAATTAAAAGATTCAAAAATTGTAAACTCTGTAATTTTTAAGAGTAAGGAATATTACCCAAGTTTAAAAAATAAATTTGAGAAAGAACTTGACGAGAATGTAGCAAAATATGCAGATCTGAAATTATAAAATACTGTGCCCAACATTATATTTGTTTAATTGCGGTGAATTACAAAAATGAAAGTGCGCACCTCACATATAAACTTCAGCAACGGTGGACACAGACTGACGTCTGTATCCGCAACAAAACAAATATGTAACCGTTAGTATCAAATAAATTTAAAAATTAAACCCACTTATTTCCTGTCTTTGAGCGACACGTAATCTTTTTTAGGTTCAACGCTTTTGTATGCCGGACGAATGATTCTTCCTCCGCAAATCAGTTCTTCAATGCGATGTGCGCACCATCCTGAAATCCTTGACATGGCAAAGATTGGCGTATAAAGTTCTGGTGGAAGATTAAGCATATTGTAAACAAATCCAGAATAGAAATCCACATTGGCGCAAATTTTTTTATCCGTCTTTTTTATTTCCTGAAACAGCGCAGGCGCAAGGGTTTCAATCAATGTATAAAGATGATATTCTTTCAAACGTTTTTTTTCTTTTGCCAGTTTAAAAGCATATTCTTTAAGTATGTCTGTTCTTGGGTCGGATATCGTGTAAACAGCGTGACCAATGCCATAGATGAGTCCTGTTCTGTCGTAAGCCTCTTTTTTCAGTATCTTCACCAGATAGTCTGATACTTGTTTTTCATTATCCCATTTTTTCACATGTGCTTTAATGTCATCCATCATGTTCATCACTTTGTTGTTGGCGCCACCGTGTTTAGGGCCTTTCAGCGAACCAACACCTGCAGAAATAGCTGAATATGTATCTGTATCAGAAGAAGAAACTACATGAATAGTGAATGCAGAATTATTTCCACCTCCATGTTCAGCATGAAGAATCAGGCAAATGTCAAGCGTTTGCGCTTCCAGTTCAGTATATTTCTGATCCGGACGAATCATCTTGAGAAATGATCGTGCAGTGCCCAATCCCTTGTAAGGCTTGTGCAAATACAAACTTTTATTTTCAAAATAATGCGATTTCGCCTGATAACCATAAGCAATCAAAATAGGGAATCGTGCAATCAATTCAATGCATTGCCTCAACACATTTTTTATTGTTATATCATCCGGATTTTTATCATACGAATACAAGCCAAGAATGCTGCGGGCAAGCTTATTCATAATATCCTTGCTGGGAGATTTAAGAATCATATTTTCTGTAAATCCATCCGGCAAATCTCTAATTGAATCAAGTATAATATTGAAATCTTTCAGTTCTTTTTGAGTCGGTAAATTGCCAAAAAGTAAAAGGTAGATGACTTCTTCAAAACCGTATCGTTTATCTTCCTGAAGTTTTTTAACAATATCTACAACATCAATTCCTCTGTATCTCAGCTCGCCTTCAACAGGAACCACTTCCTGCTCATCTTTGATATAGCCACGAACACTGCCTATGCGGGTCAAACCAACAAGTACTCCGCTGCCGTCATTATTACGAAGTCCGCGTTTTACATTAAACTCATCATACAATGGTTTTTCAATGAAATAACTTTCTTCAATATTTTTAATCAAGCGGTCAATGTTCATGGCTTTATTTTTTAATGGTTCTTACAATTGTGGTCCTGAAGGTACTAATTTTTTCCCTTCCGGCGTATTTGTATATTGTTCAAAATATTTGATGTATCGTGAAGCGAGATCTTTTGCTTTCTTTTCCCATTCTGCTTTGTCGCTGTAAGTATCGCGTGGATCAAGAATACCTTCAGAAACATTTGGCAAACTTACTGGAGCTGTCAAATTCAATATTGGAAGTTTTTTAGTTTCAGTTTTTTCAATAGTTCCGTCAATGATAGCGTCAATGATAGCGCGTGTATCTTTGATAGAGATACGTTTGCCCGAACCATTCCAACCTGTATTTACAAGATATGCTTTAGCTCCAAACTGATCCATTTTTTTTCCTAATGTTGATGCGTAAGCTGTTGGATGCAATGTAAGGAAAGCCTCACCAAAAGCAGGAGAGAATGATGGAACTGGTTCAGTGATACCGCGTTCAGTGCCGGCTAATTTTGAAGTATATCCACAAAGAAAATGATACTGCGCCTGATCTCTGTCAAGAATAGCAACCGGAGGAAGTACGCCGAAAGCATCTGCCGACAAATAAATTATTTTTGTTGCATGACCGGCTTTTGAAGGAAGAACAATTTTATTTATGTGAAAAATTGGATAGGAGACACGTGTGTTTTCAGTCACTGAAGCATCAGTATAATCAGTGCTTCCATCAGAATTTACAGTCACATTTTCAAGCAACGCATCACGTTTGATTGCATCCCAAATATCCGGTTCGTTTTCTTTACTTAAATTGATGGTCTTTGCATAACAACCACCTTCAAAATTAAACACACCTTGATCATCCCAACCATGTTCATCATCACCAATCAAAAATCTTTTTGGATCAGCTGAAAGCGTTGTCTTTCCTGTACCAGACAAACCGAAGAACAAAGCAACATCACCTTTTTCTCCAACATTTGCAGAACAATGCATAGATGCAATTCCTTTTAATGGAAGATAAAAATTCATCACTGAGAAAATTCCTTTTTTCATTTCACCACCATACCAGGTGCCGCCAATGACGGACATTCTATCTTTTAAATTGAAAATGACAAAATTTTCTGAATTAAGATTTTGTTCTTTCCAGTTTGGATTAGTTGTTTTTGAAGCATTCAACGTAATGAAATCCGGTTTGAATGTTTTCAATTCTTCCAATGTTGGACGAAGAAACATATTCTTTACAAAATGTGCTTGCCAAGCCACTTCCATGATGAAACGAACGCTCATGCGAGTGTTGGCATTGGTGCCGCAGAAACAATCAACAACATACAAACGTTTGCCGGATAATTGTTTTGCTGCAAGCCCATAACAATGATTCCAAATATCTTTAGAAACCGCTTTATTTGGAGATGATTTCATGTCATGATCCCAGCACATATTCTTTTCTGAAACATCGTCCATGACAAAATATTTATCTTTCGGTGAACGACCTGTGAAAATGCCTGTTTTTACACATACTGCGCCTGTTTTAGTATCCACGCCTTTTTCAAATCCTTCATTTGCAGAACTAACTTCTGCTTCATACAATTGTTGATACGTTGGATTGTAAATGATTTCTTTTACATCCGTGATACCTAAAACTTCTAAATCTTTCTTTGTCACCATGATTTTTAATTATTATTGTTAATACTTATTTTTACTTCAATTAATTTATTTCACTACGCAGACAAGTCTTTACAAGCTGCATATACATTTTCAAACAACAAAGGAATTTTTTCTGATGAAACAGATGAGAAAGCTACTCTGATTACCTTTCCAATAACGATCACACCAGTTTCATATTTTTGCAATAAATGTTTTCTGACATCTTCTGCTTGCAAATTATTTTTTAATTCAATACACATGAAATAGCCTGAATTAAAAGGAAGCGGACTGAACACTTCTGCATATTTTTTATTTTGCAATACTTCTTTTGTTTTTTCATATCTGCTTTTCAAGATCAGATATTTTTCTTCTTTTTCCTTCCAATACGTTGGAGAATCAAAAGCTTGCAAAAGCAGCGATTGAGAAAGGTTGCACGCATTTGAAATATTTCCTCTCACAGCTCCGGCAGTTTTGCTTTCAAGAGCCGAATAAAGCTCTGCATTGCCACCTTTGATTCCGTAAGTAATAAAGCCAACACGAAATCCCCAAACATAATCTTCTTTTGTTGGACCGTCCAGTTTTACTGCGAGCACATGTTCATGTATGTCTGCAAGCATTGTGAATATTGATTCTTTCTCAATGCCTTGTTCAAAAACGAGTCCGAAATAAGCATCATCAATGATCACCACAATATGATTTCCATTCTCTGCTGATTTTTTAATAACGGCTGCAATGGCTTTCATTTCCTCGATAGTTGGCGTATAACCTGAAGGATTATTGGGGAAATTCAACAAAAGAACTTTTTTCCCTTTTGGACCTTCATTCAGCTTGGCTTCTAATGATGCAACATTAAATCCAGTTTCTGTAAATAATGTGAATTTATCAATTTCCGCATCATACGCATTTGAAAAAACAAGTTCATAATTATCCCAGAAATGATCTGATACAATAATTTTATCATTTTTGTTCAAAAATAAATAGCCGCAAATGCTTAAACCATGCGTCAAAGCATTGGTTACCACCGGCAAACTGATTTCTTTATTTTTCAGCAAAGGATTTTTTTCATAAATCATTTTTTTCCAACGTTCTCTGATGTCAGGTCTGCCAAAGCTAGGTGCATAAGGGAAAGCAAGCATCGGAGAAATATTTATTTTTTCTTCGATTGATTTCAAACGCATGTGTGTGCCGTCATCTTCAATCGCTTCGCCGATTGTTGCATTTATCTTTTTTCCACGAGCTTCTGCTGCCTGTCCGAGAATACCTTTTTTTGGGAAATAAATTGTTTTCCCTTTGTTTGAAAGCAGCTCAAATATAGATGGATTGTGCTTTTCAATAATCTGATTCAATTCTTCTGCCTGGGGATTCATTCTATTTTAAATTTATTTTTCTTGTTTAATTAATTAAGCTATACTTATTTTGATTAAATATTAGGTTGTGTAACTATCCATAATAACTCGGAAGCATCACGATCTACGTTTTTTATCTTATGTGCCATAGATGAATTTAAATAAAAATTATCTCCTTTTTTTAAAACATATTTTTTACCTTCCATGTCAATCTCCACGCTGCCTCTAAGCACATGACAAAATTCTTGTCCGTGATGAATATTCATAATATCTGTTGAATCTGAACGTTCATCAAAAACAATTAAATAAGGTTCCATTTGTTTTGCCAAATCATGATGAGACAATAAGTACAAACGGGCGCCATTGCTGTTTTCCTTCACGAATTTTTTTTCATCTACTCTTATCAAAGGATTTTTTGAAAGCGTTTCATGTTCTCCGATCATCTCGCCAACAGTGGAGTGTAGGCAATCAGCAATCTTTTTTAATGTAATGATCGAAGGAAATGCTTTTGCATTCTCAATTTGTGAAAGAGCGCTGGGACTTACGCCTACTTGCTCCGCCAAATCATTCAACTGGACTCGCAAGTGTTCTCTTCTTTTTTTTATTCTTTCGCCCAACCGTTTCATTGTTTCTTAATTTATTAAGTAATACTTAACTGCAAAAATAATAAATTTTTAAAAGATACAAGAAAACGAAGTATTTTTTTTTAGAAAAAACATTAAAATATTAAGCGAATATTAAATTAAGACTACTTTTGCGAAAATTTTTAAAAACAGTCTATAATTTCACAATTGCTAATTACTATATGAAATATTTCATGTTGTTGTATTCAAAATTATATTACTTCAGTTTATTTTAATATATGATTAACTTTACCTTTGTCTACTAAATCTATAGACATTATAGATTATAAATTTTTATTAATTAAATCAAAAAAATTATGAATTTGAAATTTTATTTTAAAAGGATTAATGCGGTTTTAATAGTGCTTTTATTCTGCAATACTTCATTTGCGCAGGTTACAAATCCTTCTGATACGCTTGCAAATCAAGTTAAAAAGTTAAGTGATGATTTGACTTTATTGAAAAAAATAAAAATTACCGGTTACATTATGGCGCAATACCAATCAGCCGATTCAGCCGGTATCAATAGCTTTGAGGGTGGCAACTTTGCAGCAAATGTAAACAATCGTTTTATGCTTAGAGAAGCGAGGGTTAAATTTATTTATGAAGGTAAATTATCACAATACGTTTTCCAGCTTGATGCCACAGAGAAAGGTGTTTCAGTAAAAGATATGTATGCAAAATTTACTGAACCTTGGCTGAAAACAGTCAGTTTAACCATTGGTCAAATGAATCGACCGTTTGGTTTTGAAATCGGTTATACTCCAACAGACCGTGAATCGCCAGAACGAGGACGTATGTCGCAAACTGTTCTTGTAGGCGAAAGAGATTTGGGCGCCATGATTACCTTACAAGCGCCAAAAACTTCAAAACTTAATTTTTTGAAATTGGAAGCAGGATTGTATAATGGAACCGGAGGAGCTAATGCCGCAGGAACTTATCTGGAATTTGATAATAAAAAAGATTTCATCGGACATTTATCTTTCAACAAAAAAACTAAAAATGAAAAAATAAATATTAGTGGTGGAGTTTCTTATTACAATGGTGGTTGGCGTAATGGAAGTTCTACTATTTATAATATGGGCGAAGTAGTTGGAGTTAAACAATTTATTAAAACAACTGATAATGCTATTATTGGATCTATCACCAAACGCGAATATTATGGTGTGGATGCTCAATTAAGTATGAATCTTCCTTGGGGAAATGCTACAATTAGAGGTGAATATATTTTCGGTAAACAACCAGGAACAAGCAATTCAACAGTTAGTCCTCAAACAGCACCAACAACAACTTTAAATACACTCACTACTGCTAAAATTCCTAATGGAAATTATAATCATACAAAAGATACTACTGTCAATGTAGTCACTGTTACGACTCCTGCTGCTGATGTTTACAACAGAAATTTCAATGGCGGATATTTTTATTTTGTTCAGAATATTGCAAAAACAAAATTTCAAATTTTTGCCAAATACGATTGGTATGACCCAAATACAAAAGTTAGTGGAAAACAAATTGGCGCTAAAGGAAGCAACCTTACTTCTGCTGACATAAAATATTCAACATTAGGTTTAGGCTTAGGATACAATTGGGATAAAAATATTAAACTCATTGCGTATTATGCAATAGTTAAAAATGAAATTACTTTACTTAAAGGATTTGAACATGAAATTCCTGACAACGTCTTAACATTGCGTGTTCAATATAAATTCTGATGATTATCAAAAATGATCTTTAAAAAACAGACTGCAAATTTGCAGTCTGTTTTTTGTTTATATGAAACCTTAAAATTCAAATTTATATCCAATTCCTTTTACCGTGCGAATATAATCTTCACCAAGTTTTTCGCGCAGTTTACGAATATACACATCCAACGTTCGTTCACCTACAATCAGTTGGTTTCCCCAAACAGAAGTGTAAATATCATGTCGTGTAAATAGTTTTCCGGGTTTAGATGTGAGCAATAGAAGAATTTCAAATTCTTTTTTTGGCATATCTATTTCTACATTATTTTTCAAAACTATATGTCTACCTTTATCAATAGTCAATACGCCAAATTGAATAATATTTTCCTCTTCTTTTATCGGTAATTTTCGTCTTAATAAAGCTTTAATACGACTTACTAGAACACGTGGTTTAACAGGCTTTGTAATGTAATCATCAGCGCCAACTTCAAATCCTGCAATTTCAGAATAGGCTTCTCCTCGCGCAGTGAGAAAAATAATTAGTGTATGACTAAATTCTGGTTTTTCTCTTAATCGCCGACAGAGCTCAATACCATCGGTTTCAGGCAACATAATATCTAAAATGATTAAGTCAGGCAATTCTTTTCGCGCTAGTTCCAATCCTTCTTCACCCTGTTGAGCAGTGAATACCTGATAATTTTCTTTTGAGAGATTATATCTTAAAATCTCAAGAATATCAGGCTCGTCATCAATGATTAAAATTTTTATTTGAGAATAAGACATAAGTTTTAAATTAAAATTTGAATAAAAGTATAAACTGATTTTAAACTTAGCATTAAATGAATATTAATTTAAGATTAATTTTTTCTTGAATAAAATCTGATGAATTAATCTATTTTCTTATTCAAACAACAATGTTTTCAATGGATTTAATAGATAATTAAAATTTAAGAATAACTTCATTTTAAAAAAATATTTACTTTAAATCACAGGTCTACTTTTGCTTCAAACTTAAATTTAAACTTTAAAATTATGAAAATTATGAAAACAAAAAATTACCTAAAAGTCATTTATGCAATTGCTGTGATGTTGCTTCTTGGCAATATGGCTTTTGCACAAGAAACAAATCCTACAGACACACTTACAGATCATGTAAAGAAACTAAATGATGATGTATCATTTTTAAAGAAAATCCAATTCAGCGGATATATTCTCGCGCAATATCAATCTATTGATTCCGCCGGAGCTGGTTCAACTGAATTTTACAAATCTGTTGGAAATGTTAAAAATCAATTTGCATTAAGAGAAGCAAGAATTAAACTTGTTTATAATGGAAACTTATCACAATATGTTTTCCAATTTGATGCAACTGAAAGAGGAGTTGCTATTAAAGATATGTATGCAAAATTCACTGAACCTTGGTTGAAAACTGTAAGCTTAACCGTTGGTCATATGAATCGTCCATTTGGCTTTGAAATTGGATATTCTTCAGGAGATCGCGAATCACCTGAACGTGCGCGCATGTCGCAAACCATTTTCCCAAGTGAAAGAGATTTAGGCGCTATGCTTACATTTCAGGCTCCAAAAACTTCAAAATGGAATCCTTTAAAACTCGAAATGGGTTTATATAATGGTACAGGCGGAGCTAATGCTGCCGGAACCAATCTTGAATTTGATTCGAAAAAAGATTTCATCGGACATTTGACCTACAATAAATCTTTAAAAAATGAAAAATTGAATTTCGGTGTTGGCGTATCTTATTATAATGGCGGATGGAGAGACGGAAGCACTGATAAATATGACATGAACAACATTGCCGGAGTTGAACAATTTGTAAAAACATCTAATACTTCTTTTATCGGATCAATTACTAAACGCGAATATTATGGTGTGGATGCTCAAGTAAATATGGATCTACCTTGGGGTTTGGCTACATTAAGAGGTGAATATATCACCGGTTCGCAGCCAGGAACAAGCTCTTCATCAACCAGTCCACAAACAGCACCGACATCAACTTCAAATGTAACTACAAAAGTTGTTGTTCCAAATGGCAATTATAATAAAACAAAAGATACTACTTATACTGTTGCAACCGGTGCCACGACAACAACTGCATCACCTGTCTATAACAGAAATTTCAATGGTGGATATTTTTATTTCATTCAGAATATTGCCAAAACAAAATTTCAAGTAACTGTAAAATATGATTGGTATGACCCAAATACAAAAATCAGTGGCAAACAGATTGGAGTTAAAAACAGCAACACATCTTCAGCTGATATTAAATACTCAACTTTAGGTTTGGGATTAGCTTATAAATGGGACAATAATATTAAAATTACAGCTTATTATGCTATGGTTCAAAATGAAGTTACATTACTTAAAGGATACGAACATGAAATTCCTGATAATGTTTTCACATTACGCCTTCAGTACAAATTCTAATAAGTTAACAATAATTTAATATTGCTTTAATGCTATTATAATAGACAGAAATTAATTTTACAAAAAAATTTAAAAATAAAAATTATGAAAAAAATTGCTTTAACAATAATGATCGGTGCGATTGCAATGGCATTCACAACGATGAATATTTCAATAAAAATTAAAGGCAGTGATACTGTATTGCCTGTTTCACAAAAAGAAGCTGAAGTATTTATGAAAAAAAATGCCGGAGCGAATATCTCTGTAGTCGGCGGTGGCAGCGGCGTTGGCTTTGCTGCATTGATTGACGGTACAACAGATATTGCCATGGCATCACGTTCTATCAAATTCAGTGAAAAACAAAAATTGTCTGATGCAGGAAAAGCTTACAAAGAAGTAAAAATCGGTTTTGATGCTCTTTCAGTTATAGTCAATCCACAGAATAAAATCAGCCAGTTGACACGCGAACAACTAGAAGGAATTTTTACAGGAAAAACAACCAATTGGAAAGAAGTTGGTGGAGAAGATATGAAAATAGTTGTCTATTCACGCGAATCAAGTTCAGGTACATTTGAATTTTTCAAAGAACATGTTTTGAAAAATAAAAATTATGCTTCATCTATCATGATGATGCCTGCAACCGGCGCTATTGTACAGTCAGTAAGCCAAACAAAAGGCGCTATTGGTTATGTTGGACTTGCATATATTGAAAATAATGTAAAAGCGCTAAAAGTATCGTATGATAAAGGAAAATCGTTTATTACACCTTCAATGGCAACAGCAAAAGATAAAACGTATCCTATCACTCGTCCTTTATTTTATTATTATTTGAGTACTTCCGAGAAAAAAGTAAAACCATTTGTTGATTTTATTTTATCATCTGAAGGACAAAAAATACTTGAACAAGTTGGTTATGTTCCTTTGCAATAAAAAATAAATTCTATCAAACCCTTTATTTGCAATGGAAATAAAGGGTTTGATTTTTATAAAAAAACATGAAAAAATACTTTAAAAATTTCCTGACAAAATTTGTAGAAGGAATTCTTTTCTTAAGCAGCACGGTTACCAGCTTAACGATTGTGCTGATGATTATTTTTCTTTTTAAAGAAGGAATAGGAATTTTTAATGAATCAACCATTGATAAAGAATATGTGATTGTTGTCAATAAAAACAATCCAATAAAAGAAATATCTGCATTAAAAATTAAAAATATTTTTGATCAAAAAATCACACGTTGGAAGGATATAAACGGAAAAAATGATTCTATCCTTTTATTTCGCATGGATGATATAACAACCTATTGCTCGGAAGAAGAACTTGGCGCAAAACTTGAAAATGTTCCAACTAAATTGAATGAAATCATTTCTAAAAATCCAACTATTTTAGCATATATACCTAAAAAATATACTTTAAAAAATTTCTCCGGAAAAATATTAATTGAACCAAGAACAACAGCAGGAAATCTTTTTCTTGGAAAAGAATGGTATCCAACGGCGCAACCTGCTGCACAGTTTGGTTTTCTTCCTTTGATATTAGGCACACTTTGGGTCAGCTTAGGAGCAATACTTCTTGCATTGCCTTTAGGGCTGGCAGTTTCAATCTATATGGCAGAAATTGCCAAAGATCGTTTTCGTTCATTTCTCAAACCTGTGATTGAATTACTTGCTGGAATACCTTCTGTAGTTTATGGTTTCTTCGGATTAGTTGTTGTAGTTCCATTGATTCAAAAAGTATTTAATCTTCCTGTTGGAGAAACAGGATTAGCCGGAGCAATCATTCTTGCCATCATGGCTTTGCCAACAATAATAACCATTTCAGAAGATGCCATCCGCACCACGCCACGCACAATGAAAGAAGCAAGCCTTGCGCTTGGTGCAAGCCATTTTCAAACAATCTATAAAGTGATTTTACCTTATTCTATTTCAGGAATCACAGCCGCTGTAATTCTTGGCATTGGTCGCGCAATCGGAGAAACAATGGCAGTATTAATGGTTACAGGAAACGCAGCAGTTATACCTAAAACATTTTTTGAACCGGTCAGAACAATACCGGCTACAATTGCAGCAGAATTAGGCGAAGCGCCACAAGGTGGTATGCATTTTAAAGCTTTGTTTGCATTAGGATGTATATTATTTTTAATCACAATGATTATAAATTTTACTTTTGAATATATTTCATCCAAAAGAAAAATTGGGAAAAGATAAAAAATGGATAATCTAAAAAAGAAAAAATTAAATCAAAAAATTGCATTCATGACCTTTCGGTTAATGAGTTTGCTGGTTATTGCAATTTTAGTTACTATCCTTTCATTTATAATTTACAAAGGAGTTGCCGTAATCAGTTGGGATTTTTTAACCAAAATGCCTGAAGAAGGAATGACCAAAGGGGGCATATTCCCTGCTATTGTCGGCACAATGACTTTGATTATAGGAAGTATTTTCTTCGCATTTCCAATTGGAGTTTTGTCAGGTATTTATATTAACGAATATGCAAAGGATGGATATTTGAAAAAATTTATTCGTATGATGACCAATAACATGGCAGGCATACCATCCATTGTTTTCGGACTTTTCGGCATGTCGTTATTTGTAATCACTTTGAAATTCGGTGATTCAATACTTGCAGGTTCATTAACTTTAAGTTTAATGATTCTTCCAATTATTATTCGAACAACAGAAGAATCGCTGAAAGCCGTTGATGATTCATTCAGACAAGGCAGCTATGCATTAGGCGCATCAAAATTAAAAACCATCCGGAAAGTTGTATTACCAATAGCTTTCCCAAATATTATTACAGGAATGATCTTGTCTGTTGGTAGAGTTTCAGGCGAAACAGCGCCGATTCTATTTACTGTTGCAGCTTATTTTCTTCCACGATTACCACACAGCATATTTGATCAGGTGATGGCTTTGCCTTATCATTTGTATGTTTTGTCAACTAGTGGAACGAACATGAAAGAATCATTGCCCATGGCTTACGGCACAGCGTTGATACTTGTTTTAATCGTTTTGATAATAAATCTTACAGCAAGTTTTTTGAGAAAATATTTTGGGAATAAAGTGAAAATGCACTGATATGAAAAAAATTGAAATTACTGATTTGAATCTTTATTATTCTGATTTTCATGCGCTGAAAAATATCAGCATGGAAATGCGCGAAAACACTGTTACCGCACTAATTGGTCCTTCCGGTTGTGGAAAATCAACATTATTACGCTCACTCAATCGCATGAATGATTTGATTGATAATGTAAAAATCACTGGAAATATTTTAATAGACGGAAAAGATATTTATTATAAAAATCTTGATATTGATGAATTGAGAAAAAACGTTGGCATGGTTTTTCAAAAACCGAATCCTTTCCCAAAATCAATTTTTGAAAATGTTGCTTACGGCCTACGTGTGAACGGAATTAAAGATAAAAAATTTATTTCCGAACGAGTGGAAGAAACATTAATTCAATCTGCGTTGTGGGATGAAGTAAAAGATAAATTGAAAAAATCTGCATTTGAACTTTCAGGTGGTCAACAGCAACGATTATGTATTGCAAGAGCTTTAGCGATCAAGCCTTCCGTGCTTTTAATGGATGAACCCGCATCAGCGCTTGATCCAATTTCTTCATCAAAAATTGAAGAATTGATTTATGATTTGAAAGATAAATATACGATTGTGATTGTGACACACAATATGCAGCAAGCTGGTAGAGTTAGCGATTACACTGCATTTTTCTATCTTGGCGAAATGATTGAATACAATGACACGCGCGAGATTTTTACCAATCCAAAACAAATCAGAACACAAAATTACATTACCGGAAGATTCGGTTGATTTAAGATTCATAACTTTGTAAAAATGTTTAATTAAATTAATATTTTATGATAACCCATTTGGATAAAGAAATTCAATCCTTGAAAGATAGTATTCTTGAAATGTTGAATCTGAACCAACTTCAGTTTGAAAAAACAATTCAATCCTTTCTGAATTTTGACAAAGATCTTGCACATGAAATTGCTGCAAAAGAAAAACGAGTCAATGCGTTTGAATTGAAGATTGACAGGGAATGTGAAGATATTCTTGCTTTATTCAATCCTGTTGCAGTTGACCTACGCTTCGTTCTTGCTGTTTTGAAAATCAATTCCAGTTTGGAACGAATCGGTGATATGTCTGAAGGTATTGCTAAATATGTAGTTGATATTAATACTCCATTTGATCCAGAATTGATTCAAATAACACAGATCAAAGAAATGTTTGAAGTTTCTTCCAAAATGTTCCATGATATTGAAAAAGCATTTGAAGAAGAAGATACTAAACTGGCAAGAACCATTTTTAAAAATGATGAAATTTTAGATATGATTAATTTTGCTGCCAGTGATAGAGTAATGGAATATATCAAAGCTCATCCTGATAATATTAAACAAAGCTTGCATGTATTATCAATGATGCGCAAGCTCGAAAGAGTTGGTGATTACTGTAAAAACATTGCTGAGGAAATTATTTTCTATATTGAAGCAAAGGTTTTAAAACATAATCAAAAACTTAAAAAAGGGAAATAATTTTCTATTTATTTATTCATGTTTTTTTTCTATTTTTGATTAACTAAAAAATCAAAAATATGGAAACAGAAAAACCTTCCTTCTTTGAACGCCTTAATAATTGGGCAAAAAGATCAATAACATTAAAACTTTTCTCCATTGGCATTTTGATTCTTATCCTTTTAATTCCTTCGTCAATGCTAACATCTCTTATCCGAGAAAGGGAATCATTGCGCGACAAAGCAGTGGTTGAGGTCAGCTCAAAATGGGGCAGTTCGCAAACTATTGGCGGGCCAGTTATTTCAATTCCTTATAAAGTTACTTCTAAAAATAAAGATGGGAATGAAGTTATAAAAACTGAATATGCACATTTTCTTCCTGAAAGTCTTGATATTACTGGAAATATTACTCCAGAAAAAAGATATAGAGGAATTTATGTTGTTGCACTTTATAATTCACAATTACATATTAAAGGCAAATTTCCTGTGCCAGACCTTAATTCGCTTGGTATTGCAAAAGAAAATTTATTATTGAATGAAGCTTTTATTTCTATTGGTATTACAGACATGAAAGGGATAAAAGAAAATATAAATGTTAAATTGAATGACACGATAATCTCAATGAATCCGGGCATTGTAACAAGTGATATTTTTAATTCCGGTGTTAGTCATGATATTCCATTCCAGCAATCAAAAGAAATTTCATTTGATTTTAACCTAAATCTAAATGGGAGTTCAACTATTTATTTTTTGCCATTTGGTAAAGAAACAAAAGTTAATATTTCATCCACTTGGAGCAATCCGAGTTTTGAAGGATCATTTCTGCCCGACAATCGTGAAATCAGCAACAGTGGCTTTAAAGCACAATGGAAAGTATTACATTTAAATCGTAATTATCCACAACAAGGAAGAGGTTCTTTTGTAAAATCACCTGACCGTTCAAATGATGATAATAATGAATCGGATGAAGTTAGAACAAATGATAATTCCTATGGTAATGCTGCAGGATTTGGTATTAAGTTTATGTTGCCGGTTGATGAATATAGCAAAACTATGCGTTCAACAAAATACAATACAATGTTCATCATTCTTACTTTTGTCACTTTCTTTTTTATTGAAGTATTAAATAAAAAGAGATTACACCCGATTCAGTATCTGTTGGTAGGTTTTGCTATCTGCCTGTTTTACGTTATGCTGCTTTCATTTTCTGAATATATAAAATTCGATTTTGCTTATCTTGGTGGTTGCGTAATTACGTTGTTACTGATTTCATTTTATGCACGCAATATACTTAAAAGCAATTATCTTACAGGAATGATTACAGGCATTCTTATTATACTTTACGGATTCTTTTACTCATTACTCCAATTGCAGGATTACGCATTGTTATTGGGCAGTTTAGGATTATTGCTCATTCTGGCTATTATCATGTATCTCACCAGAAATATAGATTGGTATATGATTAATACTGATGATAAATAGCTTATTGATTTGTAAAATCAAATTCATATATTTGCAAAAATTAAAAATCTCTCTGTAGCTCAGTTGGTAGAGCAATTGACTCTTAATCAATGGGTCGTGGGTTCGAATCCCGCCAGGGAGACAAAATAGCCAACAAGCAAAATCAAAAGCCCCTAAATCCTACGATTTACGGGCTTTTTTATTTTTTCCGTATCAAATCTTATCAAAAAAAACCATTCCTCACGTGAACTATTCGGTGAACAGATTTATAGTCGTCTGATTGTATTCAATTAAATCTATTAGTATATTTTTAAAACACACCTTAAATTTAAAAAGTTACTGGTGCACTTTACAAAGAAAATTTATAGGTAATCAACTAATTGCCCTATAAAAAATACTATTTATTACGAATACGTTTTTTATCTGATCAATAACACTTCACCCTGCTGTTCTACTGGTAATTCGTCTGTTGTTATTGCATTTAGCTTCCAAATATAATTGCCTTCAGGCTGCTCAACGCCTTGATATTTGCCGTCCCAGCCATCTTCCTGTTTCACGGATTCAAAAACTTTTTCCCCCGATTGATTATAAATTTTCAATTTCATTGTCTTTATTGGCCCTTTAACATAAAAAACATCGTTATTGCCATCGTTGTTCGGCGTGAACGCTTGTGGAAACCATAAAAACATCTGCTTTTTAATATAAATATCCATAGAGTCTTTTGACTGGCAGTTGTGATCAAAAGCTGTTAATACGATTGTAAAAGCCCCAGTATCAGTATAAACATACAATGGATTCTGTACTGTTGAACTAATCTGATTTCTACCAAAATTCCAAATAAATTTTGTTGCATCTACAGAAGACAAATTTTTAAATTCAACTTGAGCATACTGTATTGCTATTGGCTTAGGTGTATAATCAAAAGATGCAATAGGAGGATTATTCATAAAAATATTAATTGATTCTTTAGAAGAAGAATGACAATTATCTGCTGTGATTGTTTCCAAATAAAATTTGAGAGATGCATCTACCTGTTTTACCTTGAGTGTCGTTCCTTGTGAAATCAGATGTTCGGTTGAATCATACCATTTAAATATATAACCAGATTGAGGACTTACTATTGAAAATGTTGTATCTTGAATTGGGTTATAAGTACAAAGATAAATATCATTCACTTGTGGATTAACAGGCGGAGGAATAACGTTGATCGTTAAAGTATCAGCAGCAGAACAATTTTGCTGATTGGTCACTGTAACTGTAAATGGAGTTGATATTGTAGGCGAAACTGTGATTACTGAATCTGTTTTAGAATCGTTCCATGAATAACTTTTTCCGCCGGTAGCTGAAATAGTTGCACTTGTACCAGAACAAATACGTTGGTTGGTTGTAGTAATTGTAGGTATTGGATTAGCAATTATATTAATAATATAATGTGTTGAATCCGAACAGCCGGAAGTATTTAAATAAGCAGTAACATAATAAATACTTTGAGAAGTAGGTTTAACAATAATTGTGTTCGTTATTTCTGAAGTACTCCATACATAATTATCACCACCTGTTGCAGTAAGAACAGCATTTTGTCCATCACAAATGATGCTGTCTCCAACTATTTTTGCAGTTGGTAAAGGATTAACTTTAATTGTAATCGAAGAAGCTCCAGAACAAGCTATATTGGCGGGATAAACAGTTACACGATACAATGAATCATTAATTAAAGCATGCGTATTAATTGTTTGTAAAGTATCTCCGGTGCTCCACTTGTATTTTAAAGCGTTTGAAACATTAAGTTGTATTGAATCTCCAAAACAAACGGATTGCTTATTATTAGAAGTTGTTATAGTTGGTGTGAGAGCGCCTGTAACAGTTATTGTATGAGTGGTTGTTGCAGAACATCCATCATTAGTGACAGTGACAGTATAGGTTGGTTGACTTACAGGCGAAACAACAATTGAATCTGTAGTAGTTATATTATCACTCCATAAATATGTTCCACCACCGGATGCTTTGAGTGTAGTACTACTATTTGGACAAATCGTTGAAATGCCGGTTATCTTGGCTATTGGCAAGGCTTTCACAGTAATATTTTGTGAAGCGCTGCATCCTAAATTAGTATAAATAATGTTATGAATACCAACACTTGCAATTGAAGGATTAAATAATGTTGCTGTTGTTCCATCTACTTTAAAAATACCACCGGCAGGACTTCCTCCTGATAAAATAAAGGATGTCGTATTCTGACATGTATCTGAAAAGCTTTTTAATGTAGGGGTTTCATTAGTTACAATGACAGAATCAATTGCTGTTTCACCACCATTATCAGTAACTGTTATATGAAAAATTGTCGTTGAATCAATCTTAATACTATCAGAAACTGTATTCGCAGGGAATCCATTATCCCATTGATATGAATAAGGAGAAGTGCCACCATCAACTGAAACGGATAAAAAAGAAGATTGTCCTTTGCAAACTTTTATCGGATTAGCATCAAGTTTAACATTAATAGGACATGCTTTAATATTAACAATATATCCAAAAAGAATATTATCACCACAGGAAAGACAATTTCCGTAATAATAAGTAGCTGGATTTATTAAAGTAGGTGTTCTGAAAGTATCGCCAGAAGCGACATTCGCACCAGTTGAATCAAACCAGCAGATATTTGCTCCCAATTGAAATTTATATTTATTATCTATTTTTAATTTTACTGATCCGCCTTTACAAACAGAATCTGACTGCCAAGGGAATTGATATGATTGACCTGTATCGCCCATTGTCCCACCATTTGGAGGAAATAAAGACCAAAATGATCCAATATCTTTTCCACTTGCTCCACCATAAGAATATAAATTTCCTGTTCCATTAAATAGCGCAATATATCCACCACCGCCGCCACCGCCGCCGCCTTCAGCTTCAGCAATATTGTCTCGCCATGATTGTATTCCACCAATTCCGCCATTAGCAGTAGCTGTGAGTCCTGTAAATCCAGATGTTGATCTAACAATTATTGCACCACCGCCGCCACCGCCAGACGGAGCATCAGCGCCGGTATTTGGACCTTGATTTGCATCTGCGCTGCCACCTACTTTACCATCAGCTTTTATTTGCCCACTGCCAGAAATAGTTCCTGTACATAAAATAACAACAATACCACCACCGTTTCCACCTGGCAGCGTATGTTGATTATCATTGCTTCCCGCTCCACCGCCACCACCCATAAAGATTTTTCCTATAGAATAATCAAGTGGATGCCCACCTTGACCACCATTATTAATTCTTCCATCTCCTCTCCAAGGTAATGTATTTGCACAAATTCCACTATTACAAGGACCGCTGGTAAAAGGATTAGCTAAACTAAAAGAATAACCATATCCTCCTCGCCCTCCACCTGAAGATTTTTGATTGGTTGCAAAACCCGGTGATTCCAGATTCCAAGCTGAAGCATAAGCAATATCAGGATTTCCTAATCCATTCCAAGCAGTAGAATCAGGACTATAAGCATTTGAACCACCGCCGCCCGCAGAATTGTATCCATTGCCACCGCCACCGCCATTGGCAGCTGAACCTCTACAGTATCTTCCACCAAAAGCATCATATTCATTGTACCAACCTGCAATGCTTTCTCCTTTTTCTCCACCTTGTGCATTATTTTGATCCCAATATGTCCACACATCATAATTTGAAAGAACACTGGTAGGCGCTCGTCCTCCTCTAAATCCCTTGCCACTTGCATCAATGTTACCATTCAAAGTTAAATCTCCATCCACATAAATAGCAACAACTCCTCCGGTTGAGCCATTCCATGCAGCACAGGTTATATTGCCAAGAGTGGTGTTTGAAGTATATTTTGCAACTTTGATTACTTGTGCTTTATTTGCATCATATTGATTTTTTAACCCACAGTTTAGGTCAAGAGTAGCTCCAACACTGGCAATTTGAACAAATTCATAATTACCGCTATTCCCATAATCTTTGACATCTCCCCAATGTGGCTCTGTTAGTCCTGCTGCACCACTCACATTATTATGTATTGCACCTCCATTAATTGTAGCGCCTTGCGCTTGATAAATCATAATCAAATCGCCTGCTAAAAACCCAGCAGTACTGCTCACATTAAGCGAAGTGCTGCCAATGGTGCCTCCTCCGGTTAACAGAGTATAGCTGTTCACAATGGTTTGCGCCATTATTAAATGGGGAACCCCAAACAGTAAGAAGATAAATAAACCTTTTAAATTTTTTTTTAACACTTCAAATAACCTTTAAACAAATTTCTTTAAAATATATCAATAACAAATTTTATACTATTTATGTTGATAAACCTCAATATTATCAAATAGTTCATAAAAATATCTAAAACAATACGACAAAACTTTTAACTTCCACATCAATATAATAAATAGTATAAATTTTTATTATTTAGATATGTAAAGTTAAAAGTTAATAGCAATCTGACAAGTTTTTATTGCTTAAAAAATCTAATCTTGTTTAATAATTTTTTTTGTAATTGTATTATTTGTTGATTGCAGTTTTACAAAATATATACCTGCCGATTGACCAGATAAATCAATCTGTTCAACATTGTTGATTATTTTTTTATTTAAAATAACTTGTCCAACTGCATTCAGAATTTTAAGATTAAAAGAAACATTTTGATTATTCATTTCAATGGTAAACTTATCAGTAATTGGATTTGGGAAAATATGAATATTTGTTTTATCACTTGATAAATCAGCAATTCCAACATTTGCAACATTTAAAATATTTGAAGTATCTGAACTACATCCATTTTGAGTTACAATAACAAAATAATTTCCGTTTTGATCTGGAATAAAACTTTGAGTTGTATCATCTGGTATTAAAACATTATTAAAATACCATTGATTCCCACTAATAGCGCTTGAAATAAGACTATCTCCTGTTTGCATTATTGTAGGCGTTAAAATATTATTTACAGTGATTTTTACATCATCTGTATTAGAACAATTATTTTCATCCGTCACGGTAACAGTATATGTGGAAGTTGAGTCTGGTGCAAATGCTACATTATTTGAAACTCCATTAGTCCATGAATATGAGGAACCACCGGTTGCTATTAATGTTACATTATTTCCTGAACAAACTGTTTGATCATTTCCTGCAAAGGCAATAGGCAATGGATTTACACTAACCACAACAGAATCAATATTTGTGCAACCCGAAGCTATTACTGTTACGGTATAAGTTGTATTTATTGTTGGAGAAACTGAACATTCTTGCGAAGTGACACAGCTACCAGAACTCCATTGATATGATTCTCCACTGGAAACTGAAATCTGTGATGAATTTCCAAAACATATTATTTCCGGAGTTGCAGTTACTTTTGCTGAAATCACTGAAACAACAGCATTGGCGGTATTGCTGCAATTATTATTATCTGTACCAGTAACAAAATAAGTTGTATTAATCAATGGATTTACTGAAATAGTATCACCTGATTCACTATTATTCCATGTATAAATATTAGCGCCACTGGCAACGACATTCTGAGAATTACCATAACAAATAATGCCTCCAACTGCAGTAACCGTAGGTAATGTATTCACAATAACTTTAGCAGTAGCAATATTTGAACAGTTATTTCTATCAGTCCCTGTAACTGTATAAGTTGTAGTTATTGTCGGATTGATTGAAATAGTATCACTTGATTTTCCAATATTCCAAGTATAAATAATAGCACCACTTGCAATAATATTTTGCGAATTTCCTTGACAGATAGTACCTCCAACCGCTGAAACTGAAGGCAAAGTATTTACAGTAACAATTGCAATCGTATCGTTAGAACAGCCATTTCCATCGGTTCCTGAAACGGTATATGTTGTAGTTATAGTCGGAGTGACATTAATAGAAACACCTGATTCTAAAGTGTTCCATGAATATGTATTAGCGCCATTTGCGGAAACAATTTGTGAATTCCCTTGACAGATGGTTCCTCCAACGGCAGTTACAACAGGTAATTTATTTACTTTAACAATTGCAGTTGCAGTATTATTACAACCGTTTCCGTCAGTTCCTGTTACTGTATATGTTGTAGTTGTTGCAGGATTGACAGTTGTTATATCGCTCAACCCACTATTGCTCCAAGAATATGTGCTGGCGCCACTGGCAGAAACATTTTGAGAATTGCCAAGACAAATAGTTCCTCCATCGGCTGAAACTGTTGGCAATGTATTCATTCCAACAGATACGGTATTAGTTGCCAAACATCTATTAATATCCGTCACGGTTACTGTATAAACAGAGTAGGTAGTTATCACCGCTGATATAGTAGAACTATTTGAAGGTGATTTATTTGACCACGCATACGTGTATGGATTTGTTCCTGCGCCGGCATTTACGCTCAAAGTGACTGAACTGCCATAGCAAGCAACTGGTTCAGATGATTGAGCACTCACTGTTGGTAAAGGATTCATAATTACAGAAACGCTGCTTATAGCCCTACAACCATTGATATCAGTAACAGAAACTGTATAAGATGAATTTGAAGTTATTGTTGCAGTTGAAATTCCAGCGTCTTCTGGTAACGCACCTGCTGACCACTCATAGGTATAAGGAATTGTTCCAGCTCCGGCATTTGCGCTTAATGTAACTGAATTCCCATTGCAAGTGGACAAAGCAGACGACTTTGCATTTGCAGTTGGTAAGGAATTGACCATTACAATTGCATGTGCAGTATTAACACATCCATTGGTATCAACACCAGTTACTGTATATGTGATGGAAGAAGTTGGATTTACTGTTATTGATGATAAATTGCCAAGTCCATTACTCCAACTATAAGTACTTGCTCCGTCAACTGAAATTGAAGCTGAATCACCTTTACAAATATTATTTCCAATAGTTGTAAGTGTTGGTAATGGATTTACTAAAACGATTCCAGATTCAAAATTTGTACATCCATTGATATCAGTGCCAATCACAGTATATGTAGTTGAAGTTGTCGGGCTGACAGTTTTAGAAGTACCAAAACCTAATCCATGATTCCAAGTATAAGTATTTGCTCCACTTGCAATAATTTTTGTTGAACTACCTTTACAGATAGTATCACCAACTACTGAAACTGTAGGTAATTGATTAACACCAACTGAAACACTACTTGTAGCAACGCATTGGTTTATATCCGTTACAGTAACTGTAAATGTTGTATCTGTTGTAATATTTGCTAAACTATTAGAAGATACAGCTTTTGTTGACCAAGCATATGTGTATGGTTTTGTTCCTGCACCGGCATTCGCACTTAAAGTAATTGAACTGCCATCACATGCAAAAGCTGCAGAAGACTTAGCATTGGCGGTTGGTAATGGATTAACAACAACATCAATGCTTGCTCTTGGACTTTCACACGCATTTGATTGAGTTACATAATATGTAATTGTTCCAGCTGTTGTAGTTACTGGAGTTGGATCAGTTGTACTTCCTATGCCACCAGTCGGCGTTGTGTACCATAATAAATTACTTCCTATAGCTGTTAATTGTGATGCACTATCATTTTGACAATACGATACAGGTGTTGATACAACTGGTGCTGGTGGAATTGTATTTACTAAAACGATTGTAACAGAAGAAGGACTTGTGCAACCATGAACAGTGGAATTTACAGTATAAACACCTTCCATTGCAGTTGTTGTATTTGTACTAACTGTGGGGTTTTGCAATGATGATGTAAATCCATTTGGGCCAGTCCAGGAATAAACTGCTCCTGCAATAGGAGTCGCTGAAAGTGAAATGGTATTTCCTGTACAAACCGGACCATTATTACTTGCTGTAATTTTATTAATTTCAACTGTTGTAGAATCAGGATGACTTGTACAACCATTTGCTGTTACTGCAACATAATAAATTCCAGCCATTGATGTAGTTGCACTTGAACTTATCAAAGTGTTTTGTTGTGTTGAAGTAAAGCCGTTTGGACCTGTCCAAGAATAGGTTGCTCCTGAAACTAAAGAGGCTGTAAGCGAAAGAGTATCTCCAACACAAACCGGACTATTATTACTAACTGAAGGTGTATTTGGGAGAGGACTAACAACAGCCGTTGTTTTGCCCGGAATTGGGCTTGTGCAGCCATTTACAGTTGAATAAACATTATAAACACCGCTCATTGCAGATGATGCATTAGTACTAACAATAGGATTTTGATCAGTAGAAACAAAACCATTGGGGCCAGTCCAAAAATAAGTTGCGCCTGAAATAGTTGAAGCTGTAAGCGATAAAGTATTGCCAGCACAAATTGGTCCATTATTACTTGCAGTTGCTTGATTAATTATTACAGTTGTAGAATCGGCTGGACTAACACAACCATTTGCAGTAGCAATAACATAATAATTACCAGCCATTGCGGTAGTTGTTGCTGAACTTACTATTGGATTTTGTGATGTAGAAGAAAAACTATTTGGACCTGTCCACGAATAAGTTGTTGCTCCCAGGGTTGATGAAGCGCTTAATGAAAGTGTATTCCCGGTACAAACCGGACTATTATTGCTTACTGATAAAGAAGGAATTTTATTAATAGTAATAGCTAAATTTGATATTGCTCCATCTCCACAGTAATTATTACCATTTACTGAAATATTTCCAGATACTGCTGAACTTCCATAATTAACAGAGATATTATTTGTCGAACTTGAGCCAGTTGCTCCGCTTGGTAAAGTCCAATAATATGAAGTTGCATTGGCAATAGCAGGCACTGAATAATTTACAGTCTTTTGTCCCTGACAAACGATTGTTGAACCTGAAATTATTCCTGCTTTTGCAGGTAAAGGTGTAACTGTTATAATAAGCGTACCTGTTGCCAACGTTGCTTTATAGGTGGAAGTCATTGTCGGGAAGACTGTAATTTCCCGACCATTCCCAATTAATGTATCATTCGCATACCAATTATTTGTTTGATTTGTATTCCTGCTAAGACCTAAAGTTACTGCTGATCCTGAACATGAAGGATTAGAACCTGAAACAATTATTATATATGTTTGAGAAAAAACATTATTGAATTCCAAACAAAAAATTGCAAATAAAAAAAGTATTATTTTTTTCATAATTATTGATTTTCAAAATTGAACTATTATTTAAAACCTTCTTAAAGTACTTTATTCATTGAAAAAATAAAAATACAAGACCTGTCAAATCTCAACAGGTCTTGTATTCTAAAGCAATAATTTATTGAATGATTACTTTTTCAATTTTTTGAACATCCTTATTCATCAATTTAACAAAGTAAATTCCAGGAGAGAAATTTGAAACATCAATCTGTTGAATAGAATCACCAGGAATTTGATACTTATAAATTATTTGTCCTTGCATATTGAATATGCTTAAATCTGCTTCATCCTTCAGTCCGTCAACAGACAGATTAAACTTGCCAGAAGCAGGATTCGGATAAATCTTAACATTGATATTACTATTATTTAATTGTTTAATGCCAACAAAAACGCAGCTATCAAATGCAACTTTTACGGTGTCTGCACCAAAACAATTATTATTGTCAACAACTCCAATGAAAACATAAGAGCTTCCAATGCCAATACCAGTAGAATCAATAGTTAAAGTGGAAGAGCCTGAATATGGATTATTATTTCCGATCTGCCAAATATATGTTAAATAACCATCTCCTGCATTTAATTCAATGCTTTGGTCGGCACAAACCGTAGTGTCTTTAGCCATTTTCAAAGTAGGCGGATAATGAACAGTAACTATCGCGCTGTCAGCAGCGTTTGCTTTACATCCATTATTGTCAGTAACTATCACAGTGTATGTTGTTGTTTGAGCAGGATTAACAAAAATTGATTGTGTTATTTCACCTGTGTTCCACTCATAGGTTGCTCCATTCTGTGCAAATAATGATGCTCCTGAACCTTTACACATTGAAACGTTTTGAGTATTTACATTTGGCAAAGGATTAACAATTACAACCACATTCGAAGTATCTTTAGCGCCAAGATTATCAGTAACAGTTACTAAATAAGTAGTTGTTATAGTAGGTTTAACAGTAAATGGACCTGTTCCAGTACCTAAACCATTACTCCAATTATAAGTATAAGGTGCTATACCACTTTTAGCAGTAGCAGAAAGACTTGTTGAATTTCCTAAACAAATAATTTCAGACGTTGCAGTTGCAAGCACACGTAATGTACAAGTGGCATCAAATATGATTGTTACACTATCTTTACTTGTACATCCATTTATAGTTTTCACTTCAAGAGTATAAACAAACGATTTGTCTGATGTTGCATTGACATTATCTGTCTTTACTGTTGGATTAGCAATGTCTGGATTATCCATAATGCCACCAGTTGAAGTCCAATGATACGAACCACCTACTCCGGCTCCGCTACCATTCAATTGAATCGAATAATTTTTACATGTAAAATTATTGCTTCCAGCATTTGCAACAGGAGCAGGATTAACATTTATAACAACCTGATCGGAAGCTGAACAACCATTCGTCCCTGTGACAGTTGCTGTGTATGTTGTAGTAATGGAAGGTGACACAACTAATATTGAATCTATTGCGCCAGTATTCCAATTGTAGGTTACACCACCTCTCGCTGTCAGACTAACATCTATCCCTTGACAGATTGTAGTATTATTTCCAACAAAAATAGTTGGCGCAGGATTTACAAATACAATAACGGAACTTGATGCAGAACAACCATCAGGATTAACAGTAACTGTATAAGTAGTCGTTGTTGTTGGTTTAACATTTATTGCCGATACCATATCTCCTGTACTCCAAAGATATAAATTGCCACCTGATGCACTTAATGGTGCAATATCTCCATTACAGATTGTACCATTTGATCCTGCATTTGCAACTGGATTTGATACTATTCCAACAACAGCAATATCAGATGCAGTGCACCCATTGTTATCAATAGCTGTAACAGTATAGGTTGTTTGAGTTAACGGGTTAACGTTTAAACTTGCACCTGTTGTATTATTATTCCATAAATAATTAACACCACCACTTGCTGTTAATGTAATTGAATTGCCTTCACATACTAATTTATTTCCTCCTGCACTTGCAATAGGTAAACTATTAATACTTACAATTGCTTGATCAGTTGCTGAACAACCATTATTGTCTGTAGCAGTGACTGTAAATATTGTTTGAATTGTTGGTTGAACTGTTATACTTGCGCCAGTTGAATTATTACTCCAAGAATAAGTATTACCACCAGTTGCAGTAAGAGTTATAGAGCTACCATCACAAACAGATTTATCACCTCCTGCATTTGCTATAGGTGGATTATTAATTGATACAGCAACTGTATTAGATGCTGTGCAACCATTGCTACCGGTGACAGTGACAGTATATGTTGTTCTCAAATTTGGGAAAACTGAAATTTGAGCTGTATTGTCTCCGGTATTCCATTTATAAATTACACCACCTGTAGCTGTAAGGTTTGCACTTGATCCTGAACATACTGAAACATTCTGTCCGGCGCTTGCATTTGTAGAATTTACAGTTATTGTTAATTCATCAGTTGATGTATTCCCATTGGCATCGGTAAGCTTAATCGTATAAGTAGTCGTTGATGTAGGACTGGCAATAGGATTACTAATTGTAGAATTGCTAACAGTATTAACAGGTGACCAACTGTAAGTATATGGAGCTGTTCCACCGAAGCCAATTGCATTTAATTGTATCGTATTATTTTTACAAATGGTTGTATCAGTTCCTGCATTAACGCCCGGAATACCTTGAACTATTAAATTCATTTGATCTGTTGACAAACATCCGTTTGCATCTTTTACAGATAAACTATAAACAGTAGAAACCATAGGTGATGCAGAAGGAGTCGCAATATTTGAATTACTTAATTTTCCTGTCGGTGTCCAAGCAAAAGTATAAGGACTTGAGCCTCCTGAGGCTGAACCCTGAAGAGTTGTTGAATTGCCTTGTGCTATAGTTAGATCTAGTCCGGCATTTGCAATCACAGATGGTATAATTTTTACAACCACTTCATCTGATTTTGAACAATTCAAATTATTTGTTACGGTTACTGAAAACGTTGTTGTTACTTGTGGTGTTACGGAAATAGTTGCTGTAGTTGCTCCGGTATTCCACAAATAAGTTCCATTTCCGGTAACTGTTAATGAAGCGCTGTTCCCTTTACAGATTGATACATCATTCCCCGCATTAGCCGTAGGTACCGGGTTAACTGTTACGACCACTTGATTTGACGCTTTACAATTATTTACACCTAATCCAGTAACTATATAAGTCGTAGTGGCGGTAGGAGCAGCAGTTATTGTCGCACTTGTTTCACTTGTATTCCAGCTATACGATACACCACCTGTTGCAGTAAGGTTTGCAGTAAGCCCCTGGCAAATTGTAACATTATTTCCAACAGAAATAATTGGACTCGGATTAACAGTTACAACTAAATAATCTGATGCTGAGCATCCATTCGGATTAGCAGTTACAGTATAAAAAGTCGTAGTTGAAGGTTTAACATTTATCGTACTTGTTGTATCTCCGGTACTCCATTTATATGATGTACCTCCCGTTGCTGTTAATGCTGCATTATCTCCATTGCAAATAGTAACACTTGCTCCGGCATCAACAGTTGGTCTTGAAACAATATTAACAACTACTTGGTCTGTAGATGTGCATCCTCCATTATTTCCACTCACACTGACGGTATAGGTTGTTGTTACTGTTGGGTTGACATTAATATTAGCGCCAAATCCGCCATTACTCCAACGATAAATTGTTCCGCCACTTGCTGAAAGAGTTGCTCTTGCTCCTTGACATATTGTAACATCATTTCCTGCATTGGCTTTAACAACAGTTACTACGGCTGAATTAACCGCACTACAATTATTTAAATTTGTTGCAGTAACAGTATAAGTTGTATTTACCGCTGGATTGACAGTGATAATAGCAGAAGTTGCTCCTGTGCTCCAACTATATGAAGCGCCAGTACCGGTTGCTTCAATATTTACAGGCGTATTATCACATATCCCTACATTTCCTCCAGGAAGAAGATTAACTGTTGGAGCTGGATTTACAGTCAAAACAATACTGCTTGAATTGGTAGCACCAGTTGCATCTGTAACTGTGACTGTATATGTGGTAGTTCCTCGTGGTGTAACATTAAATGGTCCTGCGCCAACATATTGACGAACATTCCATCGGTAAGTATATGGTGCTGTTCCTTGAATACCTGTAGCTGATAGAACAGCTGTTGTTCCTCCACATATAACTTTTGAACTTAAGCTTGGTACTGCTTTTAAAGTACATTTTGCTTGAAATGTAACAATTACTGTATCGCTTGATTGACAACCTGATTTACTAGTTACCTGAAGATAAAATGGAATAGGCAAATCTTGTGTTGCATTAATATCACTTGTACTAACTAATGGATTCGAAATATTCGAATTACTTATCACACCTGTTGTTGATGTCCAATGATAACTACCATTTGCATCAACGCCGCTACCGGTAAGCTGAACAGATGAATCTTTACATACAGCCACATCTGGACCTGCATTTGCAAGTGGAGAAATAGTTACTATAACATTTGCAGTGTTTGTACAATTTGAATTATCAAATCCGGTTACAATATAGGTTGTTGTAGTTATTGGAGCAATTGTAATGTTATTTACACTGTCTTTAGTATTCCATGAATATTTCACTCCGCCTGCTGCAGTAAGGTTTACATTGGTTCCGGCACAAACAGTTGTAGCTGTACCCGCTGTAATTTGAGGCGGTATTAAAACATTAACAACTACTTCATCTGTTGATGTACATCCTCCAGGATTATTACTAACACTTACTGTATAAGTTGTTGTAGTTATTGGAATAACCATATTTTGTGCTCCCATCCTGTTATTACTCCACTGATAAATTGTTCCACCACTTGCAGTAAGTGTTGCTCTTCCACCTTGGCATATTGATACATCACTACCTGCATCAGCTTTAATAATACTTACAACTACCTGACTTGAAGCGCTACAATTAATTGCATTTGATGTAGTTACTTGATACGTTGTATTTACAGTCGGATTAACTGTTATAGTTGTTGTAGAATCTCCTGTACTCCATTTGTAGTTAATGCCATTGCCTGTAGCAGTTAGATTGACTGGCGCAAGACTACATATTCCAACATTTGCACCTGCATTCACTCGTGGAACAGCATTCACGGTTAAAACTATACTACTTGAATTTGTAGCACCAGTTGCATCGGTAACTGTTACAGTATAAGTAGTATTTCCACGTGGAGTAACATTAAAAGGTCCTGCTCCAACATATTGACGAACATTCCAACTATAAGTATATGGCGTTGTTCCTTGAATTGCTGTTGCAGAAAGTATTGCCGTAGAGCCTGTGCAAATAACTTTTGAACTAAGGCTTGGAACTGCTTTCAACGTACACTTTGCTTGAAAAGTTACAACAACTGTATCAACTGATTGGCAACCGGATTTGCTTGTTACTTGCAGATAAAATGGAATAGCTAAATCTTGTGTTGCATTTGGATTTCTAGTGCTTACAATAGGATTCGAAATATTCGGATTGCTTATTACCCCTGTTGATGTCCATTGATAACTGCCACTTGTTCCAACGCCGCTTCCAGTAAGCTGAACAGAAGAATCCTTACAAACAGCTACATCCGAACCGGCATTTGCAAGAGGAGAAATATTTATAAAAATATTTGCTGTATTTGAACATCCCGAATTATCAATTCCTGTAACTATATATGTTGTAGATATTAAAGGAGCAACCGTAATTTGCTGAGTATTTGCTCGGGTATTCCAAGTATAATTTACACCACCGGCAGCCGTAAGGTTAACACTTGTGCCTGGACAAACCGTTGTAGATGGGCCTGCAGTAATTTGAGGTGGTGTTAATATTTTAACAACTGCTTCATCCGTAGATGTGCATCCTCCTCTATTATCGCTAACACTAACTGTATATGTTGTTGTAATGGTTGGATTTACATTGATATTCGCAGTTCTTCCTCCATTGCTCCAACGATAAATTGTTCCACCACTTGCAGAAAGTGTTGCTCTTGCGCCTTGGCAGACAGAAACATCATTGCCGGCACTTGCTTGAACAACGCTAACAGTTACTGAACTTGAAGCAGTACAGTTCGAAGCGCTTGTTGCAGTTACAAAATAAGTTGTATTTACAGTCGGATTGACTGTAACAGTTGCTGAAGTTGCTCCTGTACTCCAACTATACGTATTTCCAGTACTGTTCGCAGTTAAATTCACCGGTGTATTATTACATATACCTACATTTCCCGCTGGAGTAATATTAACTTGAAAAATAGAAACAACAACATTCGTAGTATTTGAACAATTCGCATTATCAAATCCTGTTACTCTATAGGTAGTTGTGATGGTTGGAGCAACAGTAATTTGTTGTGTATTTGCATTGTTATTCCATGTGTATCTTACTCCACCGGCAGCTGTAAGGATTGCACTTGTTCCCGGACAAACCGATGTTGTTGGGCCAGCTGTAATCTGTGGTGGTGTCAAAACTTTTACGATCACAGTATCGCTTGCTGTTAGTCGTGGCGTTGAATTATCTGAAACATTCACAATATAAGTGGTAGTTACCGTAGGTCTGACTGTAATCATATTATTCCCTCTAACGGCAGCTCCATTGCCAGTCCATGTATATCTATATGGCGCAACACCACCCGTGACTGTAGCTGTTAATGAAGGCGAACTTCCCTGACAAATACTTATGTCATTCCCTGCATTTACCTTTAAAGCTTGAGTTTGAGCAAAGGATAATCGTATCAGAAAAAAAGTTGCAATAAATACAAAACTGATTTTCTTAAGTAATAAATTTTTCATAATTAAAACTTTGAATAAATAAATTAAAATATAATTTTATTTAATTGACACCAAAAAGAAATAAAGGTTGTATCTGTTGTAAAGTTTTTAATTGCGTTCTAATTCAATTTTTAAATGACCTGATTTTATACCATCCTTAAATCCCTTGATAATAAAGCATTCTAAAAGATGGCAAAAAAAACTTCTTTAAAAGAGTTATAATGTTAGACAGAAGATGATTTTGGTTAGACCTAAAAATAGAGAAAAAATCTGAACTTATTCGTGAGTTATATATCTTTGTTTTATCATTAAATACAATAAAAATTAATTAAATCTTACATTTAAATGTAAATGATTTAACTGATTTCTGGAACAATGATGTTTGTATTTTATTAATAATATTAATAAATTCATAAATGTCATTGCACATAGTATTTTAATAAAAAATAAATTTTTGTTTGTTAGAATGGCGAATAAAAGCCATATAGATTAATTTTTAATATTATGTCATTAAAAGAAAAACTTATAAAATTAAAAAACGAACTCGTTAAGATTGATCCTAAATCTGAATTAAAAACAATGCTTAATTCTATCAAAGAATTACAGCATATGATTACTGATAATTGGTTATATGAGTATAAAAAGGAAGGATTATTAAAGTTTAAATTTGTACCTATAAGACGTATAAATAAACAGATAGGAAAATACAAAACAACTATTTTAGAAATTTATTTAATAAATAATACATTGATAGAGGTAAATCCTGTATATAGTAATACAAATTCAAAATTTTTACTTGAATTATATAAGGTTGATAATCCTATGGACAAGATTATTATTACAAGAAGACATATTATCGAAAATGAATATGAATGGATCTATTATAAATCATCATGTTCTGATATTTGTTTTAATTTTACAAAAGCTGAACTTGAAAAATTTATTAAAAACTGTCTTTAAACAGGATAGTGAATTTTAAAAAAAAGTTTTCCTTTCAACTGTAAACAACATTTTGAACATTTATAAAAATGAAAAAAGTAGTTAGAAAAGAAAAAAAATTGATATAATTTATAAACTATGGAATATCGAACCGTTCAAGTAAATTCGTACTCAAGAACTAATGTAGATGTGATATGTTTAGGCGATAAAAATTAAAGGTCTTTTAATAATTTTTATTCTTTATCTAAATTTTTCAGGATTTTTTTTTTGTTCTTCATACACATTCAAAACACTTTTTTGATGTGTACGTTCGGTTTTGGAAAGATCTTTAAAAAGGGTTTTTATTTCAGGATTGAGACTATTAGATGCAAGAATAGTGTATAGTTTGCGCATTTTATTTTCACAACCAATAGCAAGAGTAAGCAATTCAGAGGTGTTCATATCGGAATCGAAATTGGCAGGAACGAAACTGCCATCAAGATTTGCCTGTGTAATAATATCGAGACTGATTTTATCAAGATGTTTATTTTCGTACAATTCATTTAGGTAATCCATTTGTTTCATGCCGTCTCTAACGAAATGTTGGCAGGTCATACGCATTTTATGGTCATTGGTTCTCAATGATAAATCTTCATAAAGGTCAATGATCTTTTGTTCTTCATCAATTGCAAAAGCTAAAACATCTTTTATCTTTTTGAATTTAATCATGCCTGAAAAAATTTTTACAAAAATAGCAAGAAACTGCTTTGTTTTAATATTCAATTCTATTAACTATTAAAAAATATTTTTTAGCGAATCATTTGAAAGCTTTAAAACCTTCGTTGAGAGATGATTATTTTTTTTAATTTTGCAATTATATGGAAACAGTAGTAAGCGGAATCAGACCAACAGGACATTTGCATCTTGGAAATTATTTCGGAGCAATAAAAAACTTTATTCGTATGCAGCATGAGCATACATGTTTTTTCTTTATTGCCGATTATCATTCATTGACAACGCATCCAACACCGGAAGATTTGCACGGCAATGTGAAAAAAGTGATTGCCGAATATCTTGCTTGCGGCATTGACCCTGATGTTGCCACGCTGTATGTGCAGAGCGATGTGCGTGAAGTGGCAGAACTTTATTTGCTGCTCAACATGAATGCTTACACCGGCGAGCTGGAACGCTGTACTTCATTCAAAGAAAAAATTAGAAAACAACCTGATAATATCAATGCAGGACTTTTAACGTATCCAACGCTGATGGCTGCTGATATTATCCTTCATAAAGCCACCAAAGTGCCTGTTGGCAAAGACCAAGAGCAACATCTTGAAATGACGCGCACCTTTGCCAATCGTTTCAACAGAATGTATAAAACTGAATATTTCCCCGAACCACATGCATTCAACTTTGGTGAAGCATTAATAAAAATACCAGGATTGGATGGCACAACAAAAATGGGTAAAAGCGATAACAACGCCATTTACCTTATTGATGATCCAAAGACGATTCAGAAAAAAGTGATGCGTGCTGTAACAGATGCCGGTCCTGAAAAAGAGAATCAGGAAAAACCGCAGGCAATTCAAAATCTTTTTGATTTGATGCTTGTTGTTTCTTCTCCAGACACAAATACTCATTTCAATGAACTCTACAACTCATGCAAGATTCGCTATGGCGATATGAAAAAACAAATTGCTGAAGATATTATAAAATTTACTGCTCCGCTACGAGAAAAGATCAATGAAATATCCGCTAATGAAACGTTAATTGCAAATGTTGCACGACAAGGCAAAGAAAAAGCTCATGCCAGTGCAGCAAAAACAATGAAAGAAGTTAGAGAAATCATAGGATTCAAAGAATGGTAGCACACTTTATGCCCATCAACCTTGCATGCCAAAAAATATAGACACTTCACCTAAACAAGAAACCGCTGTTCTCATTGGTGTTATAACATTAAACCAAGATGAAAATACGGTAAAAGAATATCTTGACGAACTTTCATTTCTTCTGGAAACCGCAGGAGGCAAAGAGCTCAAACGTTTCACGCAAAAATTAGAAAGACCACATCCCAACACGTTTGTTGGACAAGGGAAAATTGATGAAATCAGTCATTTTGTAAAAGAAAATGAAGTGGACGTGGCTGTTTTTGATGATGAACTAAGTCCTTCGCAATTGAGAAATATTGAAAAAATTCTCAATTGCAAAATTCTTGATCGCAACAATCTTATCCTTGATATTTTCGCCCGACGAGCAAAGACAGCACAATCAAAAACACAAGTTGAGCTTGCGCAATTGCAGTATATGCTTCCTCGGCTTTCGCGCATGTGGACGCACCTTGAGCGCCAGCAAGGCGGTATTGGAATGAGAGGACCTGGTGAAACAGAAATAGAAACTGATAGACGAATTATCAGAAATAAAATTACGCTGTTAAAAGAAAAGCTTAAAACGATTGACAAACAAAATCAGGTTCAGCGCAAGAACAGAAAAAATCTGGTTCGCGTGGCATTGGTTGGTTATACAAATGTAGGAAAATCAACCCTCATGAACTTGTTGAGCAAGTCGGATATGTTTGCCGAAAACAAACTCTTTGCAACGCTTGATACCACGGTGAGAAAAGTGGTGATTGAAAATCTTCCTTTTCTGCTTTCCGATACGGTTGGCTTCATCCGCAAACTGCCGCACGCATTGGTTGAATCCTTTAAATCAACGCTGGACGAGGTGCGCGAAGCTGATATTCTCCTGCATGTTGTAGATATTTCTCATCCGAATTTTGAAGAACAGATTCAGGTGGTAAAACAAACGCTTGAAGATATTCATGCTTCGGATAAGCCTATTTTTGTGGTGTTCAACAAGATTGACATTTATTCACATATTGAAAAAGAGCCAT
>Ga0209697_10000191_pt1 | contig 100970 bp, 85 predicted proteins | sample AliMusrvi5mmetaG_FD_184115 | JGI IMG/M metagenome (GOLD analysis project Ga0209697, IMG submission 184115) | Freshwater lake bacterial and archeal communities from Alinen Mustajarvi, Finland, to study Microbial Dark Matter (Phase II) - Alinen... | ecosystem: Environmental > Aquatic >...
ACCCTCGCAGAATCCTCGCCTTCGCCGCCCCAATCAATCTCTTCAACAGCGAACTCAAGGCCATCGCTTAACCATGAACAACGACCACTACCTACGGCATTTAACTTTACAACCTACCGAGGGGCAGAATCTGACGGATCGGGCGGATCGGACGCATGAGGACAAGTGGACGAGCACGGAAAGGGGTGCAATTTTTGCTTTTATTCAGAGGGGGGCGTGTTATAAGACGCGTGTTCGAACCTATTTCAAAATTGTTTTGGCCATGACACTGCGGGTTCTGCCCTGTCCGCAAGGCGCGCGCCGGGGGTCAATACCCGCAGCGGTCTTGGCCCCGGCAAGAAACGCCGCGGCAGGGCAGAAGACGCCGTGCCAGCAGCGGGTGGCATGTTTTTTCGCGCTGGGCGGCGTTGTCCGTTTTGGGGAAAGACCGCTTTGGGTATTCCCCCAAAACATCCGTCTTGCCCAACGCGAAAACTCATGCCATCATGGTTCAAACCAATTTTGAAATAGGTTCTATGTAAACAGTGCCAAAGAGCAAGGATCTGCCATGGATGAATTACTGAAAACATTGAAAAAGAACGCGCTGGAGTCCCCCGCCAACCTGGCGAAGATGCTGGGCATTTCCGAGGCCGATGTGAAGGCGCGCATCGCCAAGTATGAAGATGAAGGCATCATCCGCGGCTACCAGGCGATCATCAACGAGGACCAGTTGGGCACGGACACGGTGTGCGCGGTCATCGAGGTGAAGATCACGCCGGAGCGCGAAGGCGGATTCGACCGGATCGCCACCCGCATCAGCAAGTTCCCGGAGGTCACGTCGCTGCACCTGATGTCGGGCGCGTACGACCTGCTGATCTTCGTGAAGGGCCGCAGCCTGCGCGAAGTCGCATTTTTCGTCAGCGAGAAGCTCGCCCCCATCGCGGGGGTGATCTCCACGGGCACGCATTTCATGCTGAAAACATACAAAGACCATGGCGTCACCATGGAAGTCGAGAAAGAAAATGAACGACTCAAAGTCTCCCCGTAAATCCTATGTCGCCGACTACCTGGCGGACGTGCCGCGCTCCGGCATCCGCGAGTTTTTCGACATTGTCAGCACGCGCAAGGATGTGATCAGCCTGAGCATCGGCGAGCCGGATTTCGCCACGCCGTGGCGCATCCGCGACGCAGCCATCTACGCGCTGGACCACGGCGCCACGACCTACACCTCCAACCGGGGGCTGCTGGAGCTGCGCCGCGCCATCGCCACCTATGTGGAGCAGTCGTTCGGGGTCTCCTACAACCCGGAGGACGAGGTGCTGATCACCGTGGGCGTGAGCGAGGCCCTGGACATAGCCATCCGCTCAATCGTGAACCCGGGCGACGAGGTGCTCTACCATGAGCCGTGCTTCGTCTCCTACGGGCCGGAGATCAGCTTTGCCCACGGCATCCCGGTGCCGGTGGCCACGCGCCGCGAGGACGAGTTCCGGCTGACCCGCGCCATGCTGGAGGCCAAGGTCACGGCCAAGACGAAGGCGCTGATCCTGAATTTCCCGAACAACCCGACCGGGGCCACGCTCGTGAAAAAGGACCTGGAGGAGATCGCCGCCTTCGCGAAGCAGCATGACCTGGTGGTGATCACGGACGAGATCTATTCCGAGCTGACCTATGACGGCGAGCGCTGCAGCATCGCGGCGCTGCCGGGAATGAAGGAGCGCACGATCTTCCTGCACGGGTTCTCCAAGGGCTGGGCCATGACGGGGTTCCGGCTGGGGTATGTATGCGCGCCGCCGGAGCTGAGCGACGCGATCACGAAGATGCACCAGTATGTGATCATGTGCGCGCCTGTGCTGAGCCAGAAGGCGGCGCTGGAGGCGCTGCGCAACAACACGGACACGGAGGAGATGCGGCGCTCCTACCTGGCCCGCCGGAATTTCATCTGCGCCTCGCTCAACGAGATCGGGCTGCCGTGCCTGGTGCCGCGGGGCGCGTTCTATGTGTTCCCGTATATCGGGCACTACGGGCTGAGCTCGAGGGAGTTCGCGTTGCGGCTGCTGGATGAGCAGAATGTGGCGTGCGTGCCGGGGAGCGCGTTCGGGGAGTCCGGGGAGGGGTTCCTGAGGTGCGCGTATGCGACGGACATCGACGAGATCAAAGAGGCGATGGAGCGCATGCGCATCTTCGTCAGCAAGCTGCGCAGGAAAGCCTAGGAAGAGGTTTATCGCAAAGGCGCAAAGGTCGCCAAGCGGAAGCCGGCAGAGGGCAGAAACTTTAATGCAGGTTGCATTTCGGGTGCAAACGGATGCGGCGATCTTGGGCGCTGACTGTGTTCTCGCGGGTGGTGCGGATGCTTATCCAGCCCCACCCGCTCCGCCTTGTCATCATCCCAAGCTTACCGCATCTTTTTCACCTAAAGGCACGAAATGCAACCTGCGGTTCGCCTCCATGACGCAACGTCATGGATTTTTCGGTGTTCGTGCCTCCACCGGATTCTGTTTAACGGGGGCATTCGCCTCCCTCATTCTGAATGCTGAATCCTGTATTCTAGACGCTGTCTTCATATCCAGCGGCGCCTGAGACGCCTGCCAGCCGGGACAAACTTATCCAGCCGTTTTCCCGGCAGAACACCGAATGCGTGCCATGGTTCGCCTCATTTTGTGCAACACAAAATGATTTTCCGGGGCAATGTGTAGCAAGCGGGCAGGATTGGATTACATGGGTTCGAGCGCATTCCTTATCCTGAACGCTGAATGAGCTGGACAAGAGCCCGCACAAGACGTCTGGTCATTTGGCCGTCTGGAGTTCGGCCTCAATGCGTTCCGAGAGGAAGACCTTGAGCAGAGACTGATAGGGAACATCCCGCTTGTTCGCAAGCAGTTTCAGCTCCTCAACCATGGCATCAGGCAGGCGGAGTGAAATGCTCCGCGTGGAAGGTTTCAGCCTGGCCATAACGACTTCCTCGGCACCGGCCCAATTGACGTATCCGGAGGAGTCGTGCGTCCGCCAGAAACGCCGTTCCTCGGCCTCGCTCTTGAATGTTGGAATTTGTTTTTTCATCGTTCATACACCTGCCTCTCGGCACGGGTCATATCCCGCGCTGAAATCACCCGAACTTTCGACTGCCTGATTGTGAACACCACGAACAGAAGGCGACCGCCATCCGTCCGCCCCAGAACGAAAAACCGCGCCTCAGCTTCCGAGTGGCCGGCATCACGCCGTGCAATCAAGGGCCGGTTGAAAAACACCTGCTCGCACTCGGTCACCGACACGTCATGCTGTTCCCAGTTCTTGGTGGCATTGCCCTCGTCCCACTCAAACCCGGTGCAATCACGCAGTCTGTCGTGTGGCTTGACCATGTTGATTGTATACCATGATCATATACGCACGTCAACCGGACATTTCGTCTTTTTCCGGCAAATGGACACGGATAGAAGACAGAGGCAATTAACATGGATACACAGGATGGGCAGGATAAGAGGAAGAGCTTTAACTACGAAAGGCGCTAAAGGACGCGAAAATGGGAATAGGAAAAGATTAACTGCGGAGGCACGGACAGGACACGGACGGGCACAGGGCGGATTCAGTATGGAGTTGTGGTTTCCAGGTCCAGCCATTCGTACCGGACAAGACTGCACCCGTTGCTTGCCGAGACGGTGATGTCCATATTCGAGGGGCCCCATATCCATACCGACTGCTCAATGTGCCGCGGCACGCCCTCATGGGTGTATTGGGCGAACCACGTCATGGGACCGGTGGCCTCCGGCAACTGGACCGATGACTGGGGATAGACCTCGGCAAGGGCGGAATATTCCGTCCCGGTGCCGGGCGGCAACACCGGGAAGTTGTTCGTCCAGTAGGTGGTCTGGCCCCGGTATTCGCCGATTGTCACGTCGGTGAGGTCTGAGGTGCTCACGTTGACCAGCCGGATGTTGTTGACGATCGCCTTGCCGGGAAGGTCGCCAAATGAACTGACGACGTGAAAAAAGAAGGTGTTGAAGTCGAAATCGAGGCCGGCGAACGGGGCCAGCGTCTGGAAATTGCCAAGGCCAAGATCGACGGTGTACAGCGCACCCGTGGGATGGATGTTCCACCATGCGGCATCCGGCCCCAGCGGGATCCACGTGTGATCCAGGTTCCGTTTATATTCGACGCCGCAGCTGGTGTTGGTGCCAGCGTTGGTCCACGTCAACAGGCCGCCGGCTGAAAGGGACACGATCCGGGTTTGCAGGGCGCTTTCCATGGGATAGTCGAGCGTGAACTGGCTGTCGGCGCCGGTGCGGTACAGGTCCGCATACGGCGAATAGGAGCTCACGTGGATCTGGTTGCTGCCGGGCGAGAACTGCAGGATGCGCAAGTAACCGCCGCCGCCGCTGCCGGCGGTCTGCCAGTCGGCCAGGAGCAGGTCGACATAATGGCCGCCGACCAGTTCGTGCCGCCGCCCTTCCCCATGCATGTGCCCGCACAGCATCAGGAACAGGTTGGGGTTGTTGGTCAGCCCGTTGAAGATCGCCGGACCTTCCGCCGTCCATGAACCCGGGGTGGGCCACACCGCCGGACCGATCAGCGAATGCGTGGTGACGATCGCGCGGCGGCCGGCGTTCGCCTGCAGCACGGCGTTGGCCCAGGCCATGATGTTCGAATCCGAGCCCGCCGCCATCTCCAGCGAGAGCGCGATGAAATCCATGCCCCCGGCGCTGAACAGGTCGTAGTGGTTGGCGTTGTCCGCACCGTAGTGGCCGCCATAGTAACCCCGGCCCTGAAAATAGTTCGTGCCCAGATATTTGTTGAACCAGACCAGCGCGCCGCCGCCCATCAGGTCGTGGTTGCCGACCACCGCGCCGAAGGGGACGCCATCGGCCAGGCCGGTGCGCACCGGATCGCCCAGCCGGTAGAGCGCATTGGTCGCATTCTGCCATTCGTATTCGCAGCCCGGGGTGTCGCCGTCGTTGCTGATGTCGCCTTCGAGGGTGACGTAGACAATGTTGCTGGCCAGGCAGTTGCTGACGATCCACTCCGTCTGGCTCGTGAACATGGCGAGCGTGCCGCCGTTGGCCTGCGCCGTGTACATCTGCGTGTCAGGCAGCGCGATGAGCGTGAAGTCCGGGTCCGGCGCGGCGTCCGCGGCGGGCAGGGCAAGGAGCAGCAGGACGGCGCTGCTCATTGCGGCAGCCAATCTGTGAAGACGGTGGAACATGGGAACAGGATACACGGGATGAGATTCGGAAGACAATGGGTTTTTCGCACGGCGGGCTGCGCAAGCACAACTGGAATGGCACGCATTCGGCCGTCAAAAGGGCTGGACGATTTCATCCCGTCTGGTTCGTTGCTTACAGGCGCCGCGGATACTTATCCAGCGGCGCCTGAGACGCCTGCCAGCCGGGACAAACTTATCCAGCCGTTTTCCCGGCAGAATACCGAATGCGTGCCATGGTTCGCCTCGTTTTGTGCAACACAAAACGATTTTCTGGGACAATGGGTAACGAGCGAGATTGGTTTACAAGGTGGTGTCAACCAGTTTCGAGCGGTGCGGAGGGGGGTGGAACCCCGATCCGGCTTTTACTCACTCCAAACAGTTGCGTAAGGAACGAACCAAGTCGTCTGACAAGCAGTTGCAAAAGGAAGCAACCAATTTGCCCGCCAATACGAAAGTCCCACACGAAACGTGCGTGAAGTATCCACACAGTCCGGAGTGACATAGATGGAGACCGACTTCCATGGCGCAAGACAACTGGTTCGCACTCCCGTCCCGCACACCCCGAGCAGCTGCTCTTCCCATCCGGCCTCTGAGCGGTAAGCAACCCGATAAAAAGGAGAACCGGGTCCGTATCCGGAATAATAAATCGGCCATGAACTCCGATTTTGCAATTCGTACTTCAAACCAATGGGCCCATTGGCATACATAGGCTGGGTGCTGACATATGACAGACGCGGCCCGGGCAAGGTCAGGATAAACAGGATAACGCCGACCCCCGCCAGCCAAATCAAGATCCGGAGGATTCTTCGTTTCATATCTTTCCCGACCAACGTTGGTTGCGATGATCAGCAGCGTTCGGGCTGGGTGGTGTTCTTGCCGTCGAATTTATCAATGCGAAGCAGGACGACCTTGCCGACCTTCTCGGTGGAGATGAGCAGGTCGATATCGCGGTAATTGTCAGTCGCGCCGCTATGCAGGTGGGCCGGGACCTTCAGGTGGCTCCTGCCGGACTGCAAGGTGTCCGTCACCGTCCGCCGGATGGTGCAGCCGCTGCAATGGATGGTGCGGCCGCAGCCTTCGGGCAACTTGGCATAGGCGCACTCAAAGACATCGCCGCCTTTGTAGCCCCCGACCTCATCCAGGCTCTTTTCGAGAAGCACCAGCGCCCGGGCGTTGGCGATTTTGACGCTGACGTCCGGGTCAACAACGACCACGGGCGCAGGCAGACCGTCGAGGAAGGTCTTGAGATCCTCGCCCATTTCGCCAAAGAACTTGTTGGCGCATTTCTCACAGATGCCTTGGGTGATGATGGTTTCCACACTGATTTCCGAAGGCTTCGTGCCCATCTTCCTGCTGCAACAGGCGCATGTTGTTTTCATTTCAGGGTCCTCCGCGGTTATGGGGATAAATTAAAGACGATTCGGGCGGAAATGCAATGATTTACTGCGAGGAAGCGGAGGAACAGACAGAGGATTTTAACTACGAAATACGCTAAAGGACGCGAAAACGAGAAAGCACCAAGACAATTAACATGGATACACCCAGGCTTCGCTAAAAGCTGCGCCGGGCACACAGGATGGGCAGGATTAAGAGCCGGAATGTTTCACGCAAAGGCACTTCGACGCTGCTCAGGACAGGCGCAAAGGGCGCAAAGTTTCAGACCCGGAAATAAAAGACTCACCACCCGCTTCGCTGGAGACACGGAGAACACGGAGGAAAAGAGCCGGAAGAGGTCCGATCAAATCGGATTTGATCGAACGGTTTGTCCGGTGGAGGGTGAGGAGAAAATCCAGAAAAGAGAGTTTTCACGCAAAGGCGCGAAAGACAGCAAAAACCAGCGCATGACGCCCCATACTGCGCTTCATCAAACATTGCAAATCAGCGGCGCGGGTTACCGCGCACACGGGATTTGGCCTGTTGGACTGTGTTTGCGATTTCCCGGTAGCGGAAGCAACCCGTGATGTGATCGTTCACCATGCCGACCGCCTGCATCAAAGAATAGCAGATGGTTGAGCCCACGAAGTTGAAGCCACGTTTCTTCAGGTCTTTGCTCATCCGGTCGGATTCCCTTGTCGTCACAGGAATTTGCGACAGGCGTTTCCAGGCGTTCTGCATGGGGATGCCGTCAACATAACGCCACAGGAAGGCGTCGAGGGAGCCGTACTCATGCCGGATGGCCAGCACGCCCTGCGCATTCCTGATGGCCGCCTCGATCTTGAGCCGATTTCGCACAATGCCGGGGTCATCGAGCAACCGCGAAACATCCCTGCTGCCGTATCCGGCGATGCGCCCGAAATCGAAATTCTGGAATGCCTTCCGGTAATTTTCCCGTTTCTTCAGAATCGTGATCCAGCTCAGGCCGGCCTGGGCCCCTTCCAGAACGAGGAATTCAAAAAGGCGCTGGTCATCATGGACCGGCGAACCCCATTCGTCATCGTGGTACGAGATATAGAGTGGATCGCTGCCACACCAGCCGCATCTTGTATTCATGCTTGTTCCTTGCCCAACACGGCGCACCGGATCGAAAACTGTATTTTCAAATTAACACCAAATCCGGCGGGCGGGCAAGCGGATTGCGGGGGCGCCCTTCGACAAGCTCAGGGCAGGTCGGACGGATCGGACGTAGTGGACGTATGGACGGCGTGAGGCCACTGTTATTTTTTACTTTTAGGACCGGCCCCTCGTCCGCTTATGTTTCACCGGCGGCTTTATTTGCCGAATTTAGACGGCGAGACGTTAATGTCTTTTTGTGAGCTGATGATTATATTGGGATAATCCATTTTCCGAAAATCCAATATTAACAGCCGATAAAACAACGGCATACTGTTGATATATGCATGTCTGTTTTCGGGTATTAAAGCGACTTCCCAGTTTGATGGATCAGTAAAATGGATAGTCGGAACATAACGGGTTGTCCGAAAATCAAGCCGCAGCTTCGACACTTCGCCTTGCAGTTCTGATTTTTGCAACATCTTGCCCCGAAAGTTGTTCGCTTGTGACCGAAGGCTGGCGAGGCGGGCTAAACCTTGTCCGCCGCCACACGGTATAATGTTGGCCAAAATGAACCAGCTTGCACAAATGATGCAGATTATTTTGACGACTTTCATTTTGCTTTTCTGCATACCATTATTATGCCTTAAACAAGTCCCCTGCTTGAAAGCAGAGAGTAGTTGAAGACGGATTGAACGTCAAGGCGGGGAGTGTGGAATTTGGGGTGAGAAAGAATCGGACGGATCGGAAGGACGAAGTGGACGGGCTGGAGCCCCGAACATTGCAAATCAGCGGCGCGGGTTACCGCGCACGCGGGATTTGGCCTGTTGGGCGGCGTTTACGATTTCCCGGTAGCGGAAGCAACCCGTGACGTGATCGTTCACCATGCCGACCGCCTGCATCAACGAATAGCAGATGGTTGAGCCCACGAAGTTGAAGCCGCGTTTCTTCAGGTCTTTGCTCATCTGGTCGGATTCCCTTGTCGTCACAGGAATTTGCGACAGGCGCTTCCAGGCGTTCTGCATGGGGATGCCGTCAACATAACGCCACAGGAAGGCGTCGAGGGAGCCGTACTCATGCCGGATGGCCAGCACGCCCTGCGCATTCCTGATGGCCGACTCGATCTTGAGACGATTCCGCACAATGCCGGGGTCATTAAGCAACCGCGAAACATCCCGGCTGCCGTATCCGGCGATGCGCCCGAAGTCGAAATCATGGAAGGCCTTCCGGTAATTTTCCCGTTTCTTCAGAATCGTGATCCAGCTCAGGCCGGCCTGTGCCCCTTCCAGAACAAGGAATTCAAAAAGGCGCTGGTCATCATGGACCGGCGAACCCCATTCGTCATCGTGGTACGAGATATAGAGAGGATCGCTGCCACACCAGCCGCATCTTGTATTCATGCTTGTTCCTTGCCCAACATGGCGCTCCAGATCAAAAACTGTATTTTCAAATTAACACCAAATCCGGCGGGCGTAAGTGAGCCGGGAGGGCGGATGGTTGTTATCAGTTCCTGTTCCGTTTGTCTGATGCCCTGCTCTTCCGACTTCGCAGCATAGTCAGAACAACCCACGCTGCGCCGAACACCACGACGGTACCGATCCATTCAAGTGGCGTGAGCGGGCGTGTGTCGCCGATATTCCCGATATCCCTGCTGATGCTGATATAGAGAAAGACACCGATCAACCATGCTGCCACCAACGTCAGCACTTCTACAACAACACGTTTGACTGTCCACTTGTCCTTCATCATCTCTTATTACGCCTCAAAAGTATCATAGGATGCAAGCCCCTGCTTGGCTTGTGATTTAACACCAAATCCGGCGGGCGGGCAAGTGGATTGAGGGAAAGGAGTGGACGGGCACGGACGAGACACGGACGAACACGGACCCGGCGTCGCTCAGAAGCTATGCAGGACGCAGCAGGGTGCAGACGGGTTGCGGAACGGCTTCGCCGCATTTCAGATTGAAGATTTCAAATTTCAGAAACAGGAGCGGGAACAGACAGGATAACTACGAAATACGCGAAAGGCGCGAAAGGCAGCAGGAACTACCGCATGACGCCCATGGAGCGGGTGACGGTGAAAATGGGCTGGAGCACGGCGAGGGTGATGAGCAGGACGAAGACGCCGATGGCGAGGATCAGGGCGGGCTCGATGAGGCTGAGCATGCGGCTGACGTAGCGCTCCCAGCGCTCCTGGAAGGTCTGGCTGGCGCTGGCGAGCAGGCGGACCATGCCGCCGCTGCCTTCGCCGATCTGGATGCGGCCGGCCAGGGCCTCGGCCAGGGGCGGCACGCGCTGGATGGCGTCGGAGAGCTTGCCGCCGTGGCGGACTTCCTCGCTCTGGACAATGATCAGCTCGGTGATCCACTGGCTGCCGGTGGCGCGGCCGGCGAGCTTCATGCTTTCGATGAGAGGCACCCCACCCTGCAGCAGCATGCCGAGGGTCTGGGCAAACCTCAGATTGGCCAGCAGCTTATAGCCGGTGCCGATCACGGGCAATGAGAAGAGACGCCGGTCCCAGCGCTGGCGGAATGCGAGCTCCGCTGTCCAGCGCCTGCGGAAGTAGAATGCGCATGCGGTCACCGAGACCATGAACGCCACGCCCAGCCAGGCCAGCCAGGTGCCGGAGGCCATCATGATGCGCGTGAGCAGCGGCATGGCCATCGTGCCGCCGGCGGCCAGCTCCTGGACGCGCGGCAGGAGAAATCCCAATGTCAGGATGGCCACGCAGATGCCGACGGCCACCACGATGGCGGGGTAGATCAGCGCGCCCTGCACGCGGCCGCGGATGCGCTCCTGCTCCTCGAGGAACGCGGAGAGGCGGGCCAGCACGGTGTCGAGCGAGGCGGAGCGCTCGGCGGCCTCGATGACGGCGATCTCGAAGCCGGTCACGGAGGGGCTGATGCGCTCAAAGGCGAGCGCGGGGGCGATGCCTTCGCGGATGGAGTCGCGCAATATGGAGAGCTGGGAGCGGCAGCGCGCAAATTCGGAGGAGAGCAGGAGATGCTCCAAGGCGGTGACCATGGGGATGCCGGACTCGAGCAGGGCGCCGAGCTCGCGGTACAGGGCGGCGCGGTCCTCGGAGCGGAACGCCTGCTGGCGGTCGGTCTCCTCGACCTGTTCGGCGAGCACGCCGGCGGCCATGAGCTTTTCGCGGGCCTCCTTGACGCCCTGGGCCTCGACCAGCCCGCGGCAACTGCGGGCGGAGCGGTCAAAGCCTCTATACTCATAGGTTTTCATGGCAACAGCGCTCCCCTCAGACTGTGCCCGCGATTTCCGGCAGGCTGGTGAGGCCCAGCAGGACTTTGCGCCAGCCGTCCTGGCGCAGGGAGACCATGCCCCGGCTTGCGGCCATGGTGCGCAGCTCCTCGGAGCGCAGCCCGCCGCCGCGCAGGGCCTCCTGCATGCCGGGGTCCACGGTGAGCAACTCAAAGAGGCCGACGCGGCCGCGATAGCCTTCGAGGCAGGCGGGGCAGCCGACGGGATGCCAGACTTTGCGGCCGATCATGGCTTTTGCATCCGGGCCCGCGACGGCCGCCTGCTCGGCGGTCAAGGGGGATGCCACGGCGCAGGCGGGGCAGAGCTTGCGGACGAGGCGCTGGGCCAGGATGCCGCGCAGGCAGGAGGCCAGCATATAGGGCTCGATATTCATGTCGGCGAGGCGCAGGATGGCGCCGGGCGCATCGTTGGTGTGCAGGGTGGTGAATACAAGATGGCCGGTCAGGGCGGCGCGCATGGCGATCTCCGCGGTCTCCGCGTCGCGGGTCTCCCCCACGAGGATCACATCGGGGTCCTGACGCAGGATGTGGCGCAGGCCGCCGGCGAAGGTCAGGCCGATCTTGGGCTTGACCTGGATCTGGCCGATGTTGGAAATCTGGTATTCGATGGGGTCCTCGATGGTGAGGATGTTGCGGCGGGCGGCATCGAGCTTGCCCAGGGCGGCATAGAGCGTGGTGGTCTTGCCGGCGCCGGTGGGGCCGCTGACGATAATAATCCCATGCGGCAGCTTCAGGAGCTTTTCAAATTCCACCTGGGTGTCGGCGGCCATGCCGAGGGTTTCCAGCGGCAGGAGCGCGGAGGACTGGTCGAGCAGGCGCAGGACCATGCGCTCGCCCTCGGCGACCGGCACGGTGGAGACGCGGATATCAATCTCGCGCTCGCCCACGCGGACCTTGGCCATGCCGTCCTGCGGCAGGCGGCGCTCGGCGATGTCCATGTGGGCCATGACCTTGAGGCGCGAGATCAGGGCGGCCTCCATGGCCTTGGGCGGCGCGGTCTGGTCATAGAGGACGCCGTCAATGCGGCAGCGCACGCGCAGGCGCGATTCAAAGGGCTCGAAGTGGATGTCCGAGGCGCGGCGCTTGACGGCCTCCAGCAGGATCAGGTTGACAAGCTGGGTGACGGGCGCATTCTCGGTGGTTTTCAGCAAATCGTCGGTTTTGGAGACCGTCTCCGCGGTCATGGCGGAGGGGGCCATGTCGCGCAGGAACCCGGCGGGGGTATCGTCCTTGCGGTAATAGCACTGCTCGATGCTGTGGAGGATGCCGTCACGAGTGGCCACGACGGGGCGCAGCTCCACGCCCAGCAGGAGCGCGAGATATTCCTGCGGGCCCGCATCGGTGGGGTCGGCGGTGAGCACGCACACTTCGGCGCCGACACGCACGGGCAAAAGACCATGGGCGCGCGCCCACTCCACGGGCAGGCGGCTGACAAGCTCGGGGTCGAGGATATCGGGGGCAATGGCCGGCATGAACTCCAGCCCGTACCGTTCCGCCAGCGTGCGCAGCGCCACGGGATCATTCACGCCAGCCGCAGCGCGGATGTCATTTTTTGGGTTCATTTTCGAACTGGAGTCCTGTCTGCTTCTGCAGATCCTGCCGCAGCTTCAGCGCGGCGGCCGGATTCTTCACCACGCGCGGGGTCACGAAGATCAGCAGATTGGTTTTTTCCGTGCTGTCCACGGTGTGGCGGAAGATCCAGCCGATCAGCGGAATGGAGCCGAGGATGGGGATCTTCTGCACGGTCTTGGTCTTGTCCTCGCGCGTGAGGCCGGCGATCACGATGGTCTCGCCATCCGGGACGGTGACGGTGGTGCTCACCTCGCGGCGGGCCGTGGTGGGCGCATACTGGCCGGTGGTCCCGGCATCCACCACCGCCTCGATGCTGGGATTGAGCTCCATGCGCACCTGGCCGTTGGGGATGACGTGGGGGGTGATCTTCAGCTTGATGCCGACATCCATGCGGTCAATGTTCTGGATGACATCGCGCGAGGTGCCGGAGCCGCCCTGGATGGTGGATTTGAGGACGGGAATCTGGTTGACGATGCTGACGCTGGCCTCCTTGTTGTCCTGCGCCATGAGCGAAGGGTTGGAGCGGATGTGGAAGCGGCTGTCCTTGCGGATCGCCTCCAGGCGCACGATGCCGGGATAGCCATAGGACAGCGTGCCATCGGCATTCTGTATCCCCTGCACGGCCAGCACGGAAAGGCCCTGGGGAATGATGCCGCTCTTCACGGTGTCCAGCACGGATTCCGCGCCATCGCTGAGATTCATGCCACCCTGCGCGGCCATCTGCCCCCCTTTGGACGGCATGTCCATGGCGGCAATCTCGACACCGAGGTTGAGGCTGTCGGAATCGCTGACCTCCGCGATCAGCACCTCGATGTGCACCTGGGCGGGCAACTGGTCAATCTGCTCAATGAGCTTGCTGACCACATCAAAATCGCTGGGCGAGGCGTCCACCAGCAGGGCGTTGTTCTCCTTGTTCGGCTCAATGGCCATGGAGCGCTGGGCCAGCGCGGCCGGCGCGCCCTTCTCGCCGCCCGCCATCTGGGTCAGCAGGGCGTTCAAGCTCTTGGCGGCGTCCTCGGCCGAAATGTATTTGAGGAAGATCGCGTTCAGCCGGCCCCGGCGGGAGGTGGAGTCCACATCCATCTGGGAGATGAGCTTCCTCATGTCCTCGATCTGGGAGGCCGTGCCGACGATGATGAGGCTGTTGGCGTGCGGCGAAGGGATGACCATGGCCGTGCGGGTGGAGGCCGAATTATTGGAGTCCGGCACCTGCGGCAGACGGCGGCGCAGCAGCTCGCCGCGGTTTTCGCTGCCGCTGACCGCCATGTTGAGCTGCGCGGCAATATCATCGGCGTTGGCGAACTGCAGGGGCACCACCGCCGTGACGTTGACCAGGCCCGGCCGGTCAATCTCCTCCAGAATCTTCTCAATCCGCTTCAGGTTCTCGACCGTGTCGGTCACGATGAGGTGGTTGGTCTCCTCCACCGCGCCCACGGCACCGACGGCGCCGCCGCCAACACGCGGCTCGAGGGTCTTCTTGATCTCCGCGGCGGAGACATGCTGCAGCCGGAAGATGCGGGTGATGACGCCGGAGGAGGGCATGGCCTGGTCGGGGCCGCAGACCGGGCCCAGCAGCGCCGGGCGCGCGCCCAGCGACACGACGCGGAACATATCGCCCTCCTGCATGACGGAGTAGCCCGAGGATTCGAGGATGGAAAGGAAAAGGCGGTACATCTCATTGCGGCTGACGCGAGGCGAGACGACCGTGATCTTGCCGGTCACGCCGTCGGACAGCACGAACTTGCGGCCGGTCTGGTCGCCCACCAGCTTGACGAAGGTGGCGACATCCACATTGTCGAAGCTGAAGTTGACATAGGCCGACTCATCGGCCACCGGCGCCTGGCTCCACACGGGCAGCGCAGCCGCCAGCATCAGGCCCAGCCACAGCGCCCCGATGGTGGTGTTCCGCCGCACGGACTGGTGAATGCGTTTCATGGCTAGCCTTTGTTACTTGATGATACCGCGCTCCGAGGACTCCACAAAATTGACCAGGTATTCCACCTCGGGGACCATGGCGACCTCCGCGCGGATCTTATCCAGCGCCTGGCGCGTGGAGAGCTGCTGGCGATAAAGCAAGGCATGCGCGGCCTTGAGGTGCTGCTGGGACCCGGCGGACACATTGCGACGCGTCAGGCCGACGGCATTGATGCCATAGACCTGCGCAGGGTTGCCCTCCACCAGCATATAGGGCGGCACATCCTTGGTGATGCGCGACATGCCGCCCACCATGGCCATGCGGCCGATATGGATAAACTGGTGGAAGCCCGACATGCCGCCGAGCACGACCTGGTCCTCCACGACAATGTGGCCCGCCAGCTGGCTGTTGTTGGACATGATGACGTCATTACCGATCCGGCAGGCATGCGCCACATGGCAGTAGGCCATGATGAGGCAGCCGTCGCCGACCCGCGTCACCTCGCCCTCGGCGGTGCCGGAGTTGACGGTGACATATTCACGCAGCGTGGTGCGGGCGCCGATCTCCACATAGGTGGCGCCGCCGGCGTATTTCAAATCCTGCGTGAGGGTGCCGATGCTGGCAAAGGGATAGACCAGGCAACCGGGACCCAAGGTGGTCCGGCCGTCGAGATTCACATGCGCCAGCAGCCGGCAGCCGTCGCCCACCTTCACCTGGCCGCCGACCGTGCAATAAGGCCCGATCTCGACATCCGCCCCGATCTGCGCGCCCGATGCAATGATGGCGGAAGGATGAATCCTGCTCATGGTTGTCATGCCCTTTCAAAAAATCATGGCCGATGCCCGAATCACTGGTAAGGCGGCAACGTGCCGTTCTGCTTGACGTAGGCCACCACCTCGGGCGGCAGCGCGCCTTTGCTGCTCCACTTCAATTTCATCGTCCGGCCCCAGCCCTCGCCACCCAGCACAAAGATGACCGCGTACTGCGGCAGGGGGATGTAAGGCGGCAGGTCGCCGTTGTTCCGGTCGGCAAAATCCTTCAGCGGCTTCGGGGGCAACCCCTGCCCGTTATACTGGATATACATGCCCCGCAACGCATAGAGCCGCTCAAACACGGTGGGGATGACCAGGGGCTCCTGGGAATCCTCAGACATATCGGGACGTTTTTTCTCCGGCACGGACTTCGCGCTTTTTTCGCCACCCTTGTAAATGGCCCATGAAAACCCGAACTTCTCCAGCTTGCCCACGCGGTCGGCCGGCAGCCGGTTCTTCTTCTTCCACATCCGCTGGCGCTGGACCCAGTCGGCCAGCCCCACATTCTTGGACCACTTGGTGGGCACATTGCAGTCGCCATGGGCCTTGTAATAGGCCGCCAACTGGTCATACATGGCATCCCAGGCCATGTCGGCGGGGGACCATACGAAGCCGACCTTCTCCAGCGCCGCGATCTGGACCTCGGTCAACTCGTCGTTTTTCCGGCGGTGGCGCTGCGCGGCCACCCACCGGCCCAGCTGGGCATCCTGGGTGCTGTTGGTCTGCACATTGCAATGGCCGTGCCTGTTGCGGAATGTCGTCAGCCGCCGGACCATCTCGCCCCATGTATCTTTCGATCTGCTCATGATACCCCTGTTCAACCCTTAAAACTTTGTCAGCCCGGCGCTTGGTGATATATGGCTTCGCCGGAAACACCAGACCCTGTCCGCAACCCCCATCACTAAACCAGAGTTGCCCCAAAAGATCAACGCCGAAGAATCACACATCCCGCATTGCAGTTGTGTGTATTCTCACATTCCCCCGCCCGTGGCAAATCAAAAATAGCAGGGAGTTGTCCTGCGTCCGGATTTCTGGCAGATTATACCCATGATCATCAGCGCCAGCCGCCGCACCGACATCCCCGCACACCATGCGGAATGGTTCATGGAATGCGTCCGGGCGGGATCCTGCCAGACCCCGAACCCGTTCAATCCCGCCGTGGTTTCCCGTGTTTCACTTGCGCCGGCGGATGTGGACCTGCTGGTGTTCTGGAGCCGGTTCCCGCGCCCCCTGCTGCCGCATCTTGATGAACTGGACCAGCGCGGCTTCCGATACTACCTGCTGTTCACCCTGATGGACAACCCGCGCGACCTGGAACCCAACGGCCCGGCCACGGCAGACGCGCTGGACACATTCCTGAAGCTCAGCCAGCGCATCGGACCGAACAAGGTCATCTGGCGCTATGACCCCATCCTGACCGGCGACCTCACCCCGGTGGCGTTCCATCTTGAAACCTTTGCACGGCTTGCCCGCGCCCTGCGCGGGGCGACCCGCCGCTGCATTTTCAGCTTCGCGGACTTCTATCCTTTTGTCCGCAAACGGCTGGCCGCACACGGCCTGACATTCCACGAAGATCCCCGCCCGTTCCTGCCGGAGCTGCTTCCCGCCATGAACACGATTGCCCGGGAAAACGGGCTGAGCCTGCAATCCTGCGCCGAAAACCTTGACCTGACACCCTGGCAGATCCCCGCCGGGGCCTGCATCGACGCCGAGTATATCCGCATCACCTTCGGCCTGAATCCCCCGACCGCCAAGGACCGCGGACAACGACTGCATTGCCGCTGCATTGCCAGCCGCGACATCGGCATCTACGGCACATGCCGGCACGGCTGCCTGTATTGCTATGCCGCAAGGGGCACTTGCCGGACAAACCCAGATCAATCCGTGACATCAAACCCGTTGTAGCGGCCGCTGACCTGCCCTTCCGCGGCCGTGACCGCATTGACCCGCGCCGAGGGCGGCCCATGGCGGCACCATGCCGCGAGCGCATCCACCGCATCCGGCTCACCCTCTGCAACCAGCTCCACCGAGCCGTCATCACAATTGCGCACCCAGCCGACCACGCCCAGACGGTCGGCCTCCATGCAGGTGTACATGCGGAAGCAAACGCCCTGCACCCGACCGGTCACCTTGATATGCAGCTGCTTCTTCATCAGCTTCCCTTCCGAAAATTCCAAAGCCGCCCGGCGTCCTTGAGCCGGCCGCGTTCAAAAGCCACGCCTTCCGCGGCCAGCAAGGCGAGCTTGCGCCGGATCTCCGCACCCCGCCGCCGGCCATTGAAGCCGCCGATGGCCAGGCTGGAGGCAATCACGCGATGGCACGGCACCTGCGGCGCAAAAGGATTGCGCCGCAAGGCCTGCCCCACGGCCCGGGCGCTGCGCACGCCCAAGAAACGCGCCACACCGCCATACGTTGACACATAGCCCGCGGGGATCAGCCGCACCGCATCATACACCCGCTGCTGGAATGCGGTCACTTTTTTGCCCTTGTTCATTTCATTGCTCCTACTCTGGCCGCATTTCATCTTTCGACAGGCCATGAAAAATTGCAGCACGCATCTTGCATGCAGAACAACGGGGCGATTCCGGGCGCTGGCATTATTCCACCTCCCGTCCGCGACCCGCCTTCTTTCCCTTTTGCAGGCTTGTCAATCCGCGTCTTTTATTTCAATATAGGACAAAAGCGGTGAGTTGAAAATGGAGAATGCATCATGAATCCGAGCATCCTGAACAGCGCCGCCCGCTATGTGCAAACCAAGCTGGGACACATCCGGCCCGCCGGCGTGCTGGTGCTCGGCTCCGGCTGGAACAGCGCCCTGTCGGCCTACAAGCCGGAAGCGATCATTTCCTATGCGGATATCCCGGGCATGGGACACCCCCATACCGAAGGACACGCCGGGCTGCTCCTGTCGGTGAAGATTGAAAACATCCCGCTGCTCGTCTTTGAAGGCCGCCGCCACTTCTATGAAGGCGCCGGATGGGAACCGGTATCCATTCCTGTATATATCGGCAAGACGCTTGGAGCCTCGTTTGTCCTGCTCACCAACGCATCCGGCGGCATCCGCGCCGACCTGCAGCCCGGCGACCTGATGGTGATCGATGACCACATCAACCTCATGGGCGGCAATCCCCTGATCGGCCCGGCCGACCACGACTGGGGCGCCCGATTCCCGGACCAAACCGAAGTCTATGACCGCCGCCTGCGGGAGCTCTTCGATGCCGCCGCCGCAAAGAACTCATTCGCCATCAAACATGGCACTTATCTGGCAGTTTCCGGACCGGCGTATGAAACGCCGGCGGAAATCGCCGCCTTCCGCACGATGGGCGCGGATGCCGTCGGCATGTCCACGGTGCCGGAGGCCATGCTCGCGCATGCCGCCGGATTATCCGTGGCCGCCATCTCCTGCATCACCAACAAGGCGGCCGCCACCGGCCAGGCGCCGCTGGCCCATGAAGATGTCCTGCGGGAAACACGGCGGCGCCAGCCGGAAATGGCACAGCTGCTCATCAGCTGGCTGCGCGCCTGGGCACAGAACCCATCAGGCGCCGGGAGCCAACATGCCTGAACTGCCGGAAGTTGAAACCATCGTCCGCGGCCTGCAGAAATCCGGATTGGTTGGAAAAGCCATCTGCGATGTGCAGGTGCGATGGCCCCGGACCGTCAGCCACATGGCCGCAGACCCGTTCGCACAACGCCTGCGCGGCCGAACCATCACACGTTTTTCACGGCGGGCAAAATACATCATCGCCCATCTGGACAATGGCAGCTGCCTGCTGATCCACCTGCGCATGACCGGACAATTCCACATCGAAAAAGAAGGCACGGCGGCGGATACCCATGACCAGGTGGTACTGGCCTTTGAAGGCGGCCGGCAGCTGCACTTCCACGACACCCGTAAATTCGGACGGTTTGAGCTGGTCACCGCGCAGGCAGCGGAACTGCCGCATCTGGGGCCCGAACCCCTGGCAAAAGCCTTCACCCCGGCGGCATTGCAGGCCTGCCTCCAAAAACACCGCCGCATCATCAAGCCGGTCCTGCTCGACCAGAGCGTGGTGGCGGGGATCGGCAACATCTATGCGGACGAATCCCTCTGGGCGGCCGGCATCCATCCCAAACGCAGGGCCGATTCGCTGACCCCCGCGGAAATCCTCAGGCTGCACCACGCCATCCGGCAGGTATTGACACGCGCCATCCGGCGCGGCGGCACTAGCCTGGGCAACGGCGCCACCAACTTTTACAGCGTGACCGGGCGACGCGGCCGCAACCGCGATGCGCTGAAGGTTTTCCGGCGCGACGGAGAACCATGCCCCCGCTGCGGCGGAACCATCCAGCGGCTGGTGGTGGCGCAACGCGGCACGCACATCTGCCCGCACTGCCAGCCGCTGCAACCCTGACGGTGAGCAACACGCCCTTAATCCCACCTTAAACCTTTGCACAAAAAAACGATTGCGCAAACAGCACCGCTAAGGCATTATATGCGCGTAATAGTGGAAACCTTGGACATTATTCATCAAGGAGGGGTATGAAAAAAGTATTAGTCGCAGTGTTGATTGTCGGCATGTTGCTGAGTTCTGTTGGCTCGTCCTTTGCAGTCAACACACAACGTGGCGGACTGATGGGATTCATCGCCGGTTGTTGCTTCGGCCTCCGCTCCAGCGCGGCTTACAACGACGGCCGCGAAATCCACTGGCGCGAATGGGTTATGCTGGTTCCTGTTGTAAATATTGTATGCTCAATCTGGAACGGCATCGACGGCGCCAACGGCATGCAGACCTCTGATTATGCAAAACAGTACGGCAAGATGTTCTATTGATCTTGAGCGATGACAACGAAAAGGGTTTCGGGATTCAAACCCTGTGTTTTTAATTAAGGAGAAAGCATGAAAAAAGTATTAATCGCGCTACTGATTGTCGGCATGTTGCTGGGATCCGTGGGTTCATCCTTTGCGGTCAACACCCAGCGAGGCGGCCTGATGGGATTCATTGCCGGCTGCTGCTTCGGCATTCGCACCGCCGCAGCGTATAACGATGGGCAGGAAGTACACTGGCGTCAATGGTGCCGGCTGATTCCCTATGTGGGCGCTGTATTCGCCATTTGGGACGGTATTGACGGCGCCAATGGCATGCAGACTTCTGATTATGCAAAACAGTACGGCTCGATATTCTATTGATTCCGGGCTGATGACAGCGAAAAGGATTCCGGGATTCCTTCCCGGAATCCTTTTTTGCTTTCTGCTGGCCCCGGCGGCGCACGCCAACCCAACACTGGCGGCACAACTTTTCCAGGAAGCTGACTGGCGGGCCTGCGCACAGGAAAGCCGGCGGACGCTGCTGCAAAACCCGTCCGACGAAACCGCCCAGCTGCTGGCCGCCTGCGCCACCCACCGGCTCGGACGGCGGAACACACCGCTTTTCATCTCCCTGCAACAGCTCGCATTCCAATGCCGGGACCCGCGCATCCGCAGCCGTGCGGCGCTTGAGCTGGGCCTTTTATATTACCAGACCAAACAGACGGAGGCGGCCACGAAGGCCGCAGTGCAAGCCTTCATGGAAACAACGGAGGCGCCTGTTTTCATTGCCAGCGGAGACCTGCTCGGCCTGCTGCTCAAAGCCAAACACGGCACCGCCCTGCCGCCGCATGTGGCCATGCAGCTCAAGACCTACAGCGCCATGCCAACCCACGAGACGCCGCCAGAGATAGCCAACCTGCGCCCGGACAAAAACCCCTCCATTTTCAGCTGGCCGGTCCGCGGCATCACTGCCTTCTACCGCCGCGCCATCCGGCCCGCCATCGGCAGCCGCTGCTCGCTCCATCCCAGCTGCTCCGAATATTTTACCCAAGCGGGCCGCCGCCACGGGCTGCTGGCCTTCCCCATGATCGCCGACCGGCTGGTGCGTGAACCCGGAGTTGTCAACCAAGGGGCATATCCTGTACAAGTGAACATGAAAACCTATTACTGCGATCCCGTGGAGGACCATGATGCATGGATGGAATAAAGCGCACCCGAAATGCCGGGCCTGTCATATCGCATGGAACGCATGCCTGATGCTCCTGACAGCCCTGCTCATCCGCCCGCCGCAGGCAAACGCCCAGACGGGCACAACCGCGCTGGCAACCGGGCTCGCCATGGACGGCGAACACGCCGGCGCCGCGCTGGAATTCCGGCGGCAAGCCATGGCAACCGGAACGCCGGCAGCCCAAGCGGGCTATTACTGGGCCGCCGCCTATGAGTATTACCGCGCCGGCGACCACGAGCGCACCGGCAGCATGCTGGACAACGCGGAAAACCAGGATCCCGCCATCACCCCGCCGGCGCTGCTCCTGCGGGGTGAAAATGCATTTGCCACCCATAAATGGGCGGAAGCCGATTTTTATTACAACAGCATGGCGCAAACCGCCACCGGCGCAACCGCACGGCTGGCCAGCCGCCGGATTGCCGCCGCCCGTCTATACCAAGGGCAACCCGATGAGGCCATGCGCGCGCTGGGCAGCGTCCAGGATCAGGACACGGTCGGGATGGACGCCATCAAAAGATATCAACACGGCCACGACAAGAGCCCCAAACTGGGCGGACTCATGGGCCTTGTGCCCGGCCTGGGATATGCGTATTCAGGCGAATTTGCGAATGCCGCCCGCTCACTCATCCTGAACAGCCTCTTTATTTTCGGCATGAAACAGACCGGGGATGATGAAGAGTGGGGCGCATTCGCCGTGATCAGCTTCTTTGAAATCACCTGGTACAGCGGCAGCATCTACGGCGGCATTGATGCCGCACACCGATACAACCAGAACCGAATGGATGAGTGCACAACCGCCATTAATGGCCAGTCGGCATTCGAACCGGACTATGCCACGCTGCCCGTCGTCACGCTAACGTTCAAGTTCTGACCCTCATAAAAGAAAAGGATATTATGATGAAAAAACAGATTCGTCTATGTATACTGCTCGCCATGACATCCGCCGCCGGCATTCCGCAAGCCCCTGCAGCCGAAACACTGGTCGCCCGCCTCCTGGCCGGCTATGCCAGCATCCAGACGGTCTCCTGCAACGTGCGGCGCGACAGCGAATCTAGCGCCGCCAACGGCCGCACCCTGAGCCGGGTATATTACCAAAAGCCTGACCGCATCCATGTGGAAAATGTCCAGCCGTTGCCCCGCACCATCCTCGCAGACGGCACCAACTTTTTCAGCTACATTCCCGGCGATCCAAAAGGGTTCTCGCGCCCCATCAGCCAGCTGGACACCGACATGCTGATCTCGCTTCGCAAGGTGCCGGGATCCGCCATGGACCACCTTCTGCGGTTGAAAGACATGCCGGAAACCGACCTGCCGCCCACCCCCGAGTTTCCCGCACGCAAGGGATATGACACCGGCAAGATGTACGCGGTGCTTTCCATGGACAGCTCAAACCGCCTGGCGCAAATTGAATTCTTCACCGGCGCCGATATGAAGCAAAGGACCGCGCACGCAGCCTACAGCCAGTTCATGGAGGCCAGCCCCGGGGTCTGGCTCGCGCGGCTGCATCAAACCACCATACAGCTCGGCAGCATGGAGCAGAAAGAGACCAGCCGGTTCGACAACCTCATCGTCAACCAGCCCATCGCACCCAACCTGTTCAACGCATCGCTGTTTTTCAAGGATGTGCCGTTTGTGTCATCAATGGACCAGATGTATCCCGGGAATGAGCCAAGCCCGAAACCCGAATAGGGCCAATCTGTGCTTGGATTCGGACGGATGCTCCATTAATATCACCGCAAGCTGATCAACAAAGGAGATGCGTCATGACAAAAATATTATCAGGGTTCTGTCTGGTTCTGCTTCTAACGGCAACTGCCCGCGCCATGGATGACACGCCTGCAAACCGCATCTTGCAGGCCGAGCGCTATCTGCAAGCCGTGCCGCCGGGCGAATTGATCCAAAACATGACCAAACAGGCCATCGCCACGATGCCGCTGGACCAGCAAAAGGTCTATAAGGATATGCTGACCAAATATCTGGATATCCAGGCCATTGGGCAAATCATGAAAAATGCGCTGAGCAAAAACTTTTCCGCGGACGAACTCAAGGCGCTGGCCGATTTTTACGGTTCGCCTGTCGGCAAATCCGCCATGGGAAAGTTCAGCGCCTATATGCAGGATTCCGCACCCGCCATCCAGGCGGAGGTCGTCAAAGCCCACACGAAAGCCCAACAGGCGGCCGCGGCCGCCGCAACGAAGAAATAACGCCGCCGCAACGATTATACTTGCCCTGATTTAAGCCTTTCCGCTTAAATAGCCATGCGATGAAAAGTCTAATCATTATACCCACCTATGATGAACGGGAGAACGTGCAGCCGATTGCGGCGGCCATCCTGCAGGTGGCGCCGTCAGTCAACATCCTCTTTGTGGATGACAACTCGCCGGACGGCACCGGAAAGATCGTGGATGCGATGTGCGCGGGAAACCCTCAGATCCATGTCATCCACAAAGAAGGCAAACAGGGACTGGGGCGCGCCTACATCACCGGCTTCAAATGGGCGCTGTCAAACGGATATGACCTGATCTTCGAGATGGACGCCGATTTTTCACACAACCCGAAGGAAATACCCAATTTCATCAAGGCCGCGGAAGAGGCGGACCTGATCATCGGTTCGCGCTACATCAAGGGCATCCGGATCATGAACTGGCCCATGAGCCGCCTGCTCCTGAGCAAGACCGCCGCCACCTATGTGAAAATCATCACCGGCATGCCGGTCTTCGACCCCACGGGGGGGTTCAAGTGCTTCCGCCGGGAGGTGCTGGAAAACATCCAGCTGGACAGCATCCTCTCGAACGGCTACGCATTTCAGGCGGAACTGAACTACAACACATGGCTGGCCGGCTTCCGCATCAAGGAAATCCCCATCGTGTTTGAAGACCGGCACCAGGGCTATTCGAAAATGACCAAGGGCATTGCCAAGGAAGCGCTCTATATCATGCTGCGGCTGGCTATCCGGCATAACTTCCGCCGCACGCCCCACCCACGGCCAACGCCTGTGACACGACCGCAAACCCAGGATTGAAGACATGAATCAAGCCCGCCGCGACGGCCCCTCGCTGGTTGATGTGGTCCGGGTCATGCGCCCGAACCAGTGGACCAAGAACGGCCTTGTCCTTGCCGCCTTCTTTTTCGCGCTCTGGGACAAAAGCCAGCATCTCCAGCCGGCCAATGGCTGGACCAAAGCCCTGCCGGCCGCTTTGCTTTTCTGCCTCGTCTCAAGCGCCGTGTATATCATGAATGATATCGGCGATGTGGCGGCCGACCGCCAGCACCCCCTCAAACGGTTCCGCGCCATTGCCTCGGGCCGGATTTCCATCCCCCTTGCATGGATCCTTTTCGCATTACTGCTGACTATCGGGCTGGGCGGCGCGTGGATGCTTTCGGCCGCCTTTTTCAAGATCATCGCCATCTATGCCGCGCTCCAGATCGTGTACACCTTTTTCATCAAACACATCGCGCTGGTGGATGTGTTCATCATTGCCGCAGGATTTGTGCTGCGGGCCATCGCCGGCGCGGTCGTGCTCACGGTGGACATTTCCGCATGGCTCCTGCTCTGCACCTTCCTGCTGGCCATGTTCCTGGGGCTTTGCAAGCGGCGCCATGAAAAAGTCCAGATGGAGATCACCGGGCAGGAAAGCCGGCAAAGCCTGGACAATTACGACGAAAAATTGCTAGACCAGCTCATTGGCATCATGGCTGCGGCATCGATCATCGCCTATGCCCTGTATACCCTCTCCCCGGAGACCGTCCTGAAGTTCGGCACCCGCAAACTCGGCTTCACCATACCGTTTGTCGTGTTCGGCCTCTTCCGGTATTTAGACCTGGTCTATCGCCATGAAAAAGGCGACCGGCCGGAAAAAATCCTGCTTACCGACATGCCCACACTGGTGAACATCGCCCTTTACGCGCTGGTCATTGTGCTGATGATGATCTGATTGCAACGCAAGCAGATACGAAAAACCGCAACAACTATCTGTTTGTCTGTCCGGGGGAAATGCTGAAACAACGGTATAGGATTTTTCAATTTTTCTTTTCACCTTTTCCGATACTCGGATGCATAATGCAACTTCAGCATGTTTGCGTGCACATGACTCACGGATCAACGGGTCTTTCAAACCGCAAGAAGGGAGATACGGCTATGGAATATATCCTGCTGATCGTGAGCGCGGTATTGGTGAACAACTTCGTGCTGACCCGCTTCCTGGGAATTTGCCCCTTTCTGGGCGTCTCCAAAAGCCTGCCAACCGCTTTGGGGATGGGCGGCGCCGTGATTTTTGTAATCACCTGCGCCTCAGGCGTGACCTGGACCATCCAGGAATACATCCTCACCCGCCTGCATGCCGAATTCCTGCAAACCATCGCCTTCATCCTGATCATCGCCACGTTTGTGCAGTTCGTTGAACTGGTGCTGAAAAAATTCAGCCCGCCCCTGCACCGGTCGTTGGGTATTTACCTGCCCCTGATCACCACCAACTGCGCCGTGCTGGGCGTGACGGTGCTGAGCATCCAAAAGCAGTATTCCTTCCTACTCAGCGTGACCTTCGGATTTGGCGCCGCATTGGGGTTCGCACTGGCGCTGGTCATTTTCACGGGCATCCGTGAAAAAATGGCGCGCGGCAATCCGCCCAAGGCATTTCACGGGACGGCACTGTCGCTGGTCACGGCCGGCCTGCTCAGCCTGGCATTCATGGGGTTTGCCGGTCTGGTTAAAATGTAATCATCTTGAGGTGCTCGATGGATCCAATCTGGGTGCAGACGCTGATCATCGGGGGCACCGGACTGACTGCCGGGGCTATCCTGGGGATTGCCGCCCGTTTCCTTGCAGTCCGCGAGGACCCGCGGGTTGAAACCGTCACCGGCATGCTGCCCGGCGTCAACTGCGGCGGCTGCGGCTATGCGGGCTGCAGTGAATACGCCAAAGCCATTGTGCTGCACAAGGCGCCCATCAATGAATGCACGGCCGGCAACCATGCCATGGTGGAACAGATCGGCAGCTTTCTCGGCGTCACGGCCACGGCCAAGGAACGCCAGATGGCGATTGTTTTGTGCCAGGGCAGCAAGGATAACGCAGCCAGCGCCGCGATATATAATGGCATCACCGATTGCCGGGCCGCCCATCAGGTGGGCGGCGGCAAAGCCTGCCGCTTCGGCTGCCTTGGCTTCGGCGCCTGCGCACGCGCATGTCCGGTCAACGCCATCGAAATCCGCAACGGTGTGTCTTTCATCCATCCGGAACTGTGTATCGGCTGCGGCAAATGCTCCCATATCTGCCCGCGATTCCTGATCAAGATGGTGCCGGTCAGCCGGTCCGTCCACGTGCTGTGCCGCTCACAAGACCGCGGCCCCGATGTGAAAAAACTCTGCAAGGTCGGCTGCATCGGTTGCGGCATCTGCGTCAAGGCCGTGGACAGCAAAGGCATCAGCTTGCAGGGCCCGCTGGCAGTGGTGGATTACACCGTGAAGATTGAAAATGAGGGAGTCGTTGAAAAATGTCCCCAGCACAGCATGGCCAAACGTCCAGGCACACAGGGAGCATCCTGATGAAAACAGTTCCGGCACCATTCCTATTGCGGGGCGGGTGTCATCCGGCGGATACCAAGCAGGCAACGGCTGCCAAACCCATTGAAGCCTACCCTGTCCCGAAAACGCTCTGGGTCTCGCTGGCCCAGCATCTCGGCGTACCTGTCAAACCGCTGGTCAAAAAAGGCGACCTGGTGCGCAAAGGGCAGCCGATTGCCGAACCGACCGGGATGGTCGCCCCCTGGGTGCATGCCCCGACCTCGGGCACGGTCAAGTCCATCGGCCTGCGCATGACCGCGTCCAACCGGTATGCGCAGGTGGTGGAAATCGAATCCGACGGCCAGGATATGGCCATGGACACGCCCGTGCTGACGGCAATTCCCGATTGGGAAAAACAGCCGGCAAAAACGCTGATCGACCAGATCCTCAAGGCCGGCGTCATCGGCATGGGCGGCGCGGGATTCCCCACACACGTCAAATTAAACCCGCCGCCGGGCAAAAAAATCGATACGCTGATCATCAACGGCGCGGAATGCGAACCGTTCCTCACCGCCGACCACCGGCTGATGGTGGAAGAGGCCGCCCGCATCTGCAGCGGCATCCGAATCCTGCGCCATATCCTGGGCGGGATCCGTGTGCGCGTGGGCATCGAGGACAACAAGCCGGACGCCATTGCAGCCATGTCGGCGGAGCTGCAGACGATGGACGGCGGTGTGGAGCTCGTCGTGCTCAAGGCCAGCTATCCGCAGGGCGCGGAAAAACAACTGATTTATTCATGCACACGGCGCGAAGTCCCCTCTGGCGGCCTGCCGATGGACGTGGGCGCGCTGGTGGAAAACGTCGGCACGGCGGCGGCCGTCCATGATGCCGTGGTGGACGGTCAGCCTTTGATCGAGCGCGTCACGACAGTCGGCGGCCATGCGGTCAAAAACCCGAAGAACATCCGGGCGCGCATCGGCACGCCGCTGGCGCTGCTGGTGGAATGCTGCGGCGGATTCACCGACGATGTCGGCAAATTTGTCTCCGGCGGCCCCATGATGGGCATTGCCCTGCCCTCCGTGGAGGCAGGCATTGACAAAACCACCTCCGGATTGCTGGCCTTCACGCGCAAGGAAACGCAGCTCTTCTCATCCATGCCATGCATCAGCTGCAGCCGCTGCATCCACGCCTGCCCGATGGGGCTGCTGCCATCGCTGCTCAGCGAGTCCATGGAGGCGGAGAACGTGGAGCTGGCCGAAGAGCTCTGCGTGATGGATTGCATTGAATGCGGCTGCTGCGCGTATGAGTGCCCGGCCAACCGGCCGCTGGTGCAGCACATGCGCCACGGCAAGACACGGGTCTTGATTTTGCGCGGCAAGCGGGCGGAAACCCAAAAGAAAGGGATTCCGGCGTGAGCAACGAACAAAACAGCCTGCTGGTCAGTTCATCGCCCCACCTGCATTCGCGCGATTCCGTGCCGAAGATCATGCTCACCGTGGTGCTTGCGCTGATGCCTGCCATGGCGGCCTCGGTTTATTTCTTCGGCTGGAACGCCATCCGCCTGACGCTGGTCTGCGTGGCGGCCTGCGTGGCGTTTGAATTCACCGCCCGCCGGCTCATGGGCCGCAACGCGGGCGTTGACGACTTCAGCGCCGTGGTCACCGGCCTGCTGCTGGCCTTCAACCTGCCGCCCTCGCTGCCGTCATGGATGGCGGTTGTCGGCTGCTTCGCGGCCATCGTGATCACCAAGCAGCTCTACGGCGGAATCGGCTACAACATCTTCAACCCGGCGCTGATCGGCCGGGCGGTGCTGCTGATCGCATTCCCGGTGGCCATGACCACATGGCTTGCGCCCGGCCAGGGCTTTTTCCCGGGCGCAGATGCCGTCACCACCGCCACCCCGCTCGGCGCATGGAAAACCGTCTGCCGGCAGGGCCCGCTGGACCCGCAGTTCTTCCAGAACCTCCCGATCATGAACCTGCTGACCGGCAACCGCCCCGGCTGCATCGGCGAAACGCCGGCGCTGGCGCTGCTGCTGGGCGGCGGCATCCTGCTCTGGCGCCGGTGCATCTACTGGTACACCCCGCTGGCTTATATTGCGACGGTATCCGTGTTCGCGGGCATCCTGCATTTCGCGGATCCCGCCAGCAACCTGCCGGTGCCCTACCACCTGCTGACGGGCGGACTGATCATCGGCGCGTTTTTCATGGCCACCGACATGGTGACCACGCCGGTCACCAGAAGCGGCATGCTTATCTTCGGCATGGGATGCGGCATCCTGACCATGCTCATCCGCAAATGGGGCGGCTACCCTGAAGGGGTCAGCTTCGCGATCCTGATCATGAATGCGCTGACCCCGTTGATCGACCGGGCCACCCGGCCCAACGTGTTCGGCAGGAGAAAAACGCTTCCACCTGATAAGGAGCATCAGCCATGAAAGAAATATTGAAACTCATCGGCGTGCTGACCGCGTTCGGCGCGGTGGCCGGTCTGCTGCTGGCCTACACCAATGATGTCACCCGGGGCCGCATCGCCGTCGCCCGGCAGGCGGAAAAACTCGACGCCCTGCGCGCGGTGCTGCCGGATTTCGACAACCAGCCGGACCAGAACACGTTCAAAACCACAACCAACGGCACGGAGTGGACCTTTTTCGTGGCGCGCAAGAACAACGCCTACGCCGGCGCCGCCACGGAATCATTCTCCAAAAACGGTTATGGCAGCCGCATCCTGCTGATGATCGGATTCAATGCCAACCACACGGTGCAGCAGGTGAAGATCCTGGAGCAGATGGAAACCCCGGGCCTGGGTTCGCGCATCACCGGCGACGAGTTCCGCGGCCAGTTCACCGGCCGCAAGCTTGCCGGCACACGCTGGGCCGTGCGCAAGGACAACGGCGACTTTGAAGCCATCACCGGCGCCACGATCTCATCGCGCGCCGTGGTGGATGCGGTCAAAAAAGCGGTGGACGCCTACCTGCAGAACGAAGCGGCCATCACGAAAACCGGCCAATGAACGGAGCATGACCATGGGATTTTTCAAGGAATTCAAGAAGGGCCTGTGGGAGGAGATCCCGGTACTGCGGGTGCTTCTGGGCATGTGTCCGACGCTGGCCGTGACCACCTCGGTGGAAAACGGGATCGGCATGGGGTTTGCCACCACCTTTGTGCTGCTGTGCTCGAACATCGCGGTTTCCGCGCTGCGCAATTTCATCCCGAACAAGGTGCGCATCCCCTGCTACATCGTGATCGCCGCGACGTTCACCACCATCATCGACCTGAGCATGAACGCCTATGCCCATGAGGTGCACAAAAACCTGGGTATTTTCATCCCCTTGATCGTGGTCAACTGCATCATCCTGGGCCGGGCGGAGGCGTTTGCCGGGAAAAATCCGGTCATGCTTTCCATTGCGGACGCCATCGGCATGGGCATCGGCTTCACCATGGCGCTCATCGTGGTCAGCACGTTCCGAGAAGTGATCGGGAACGGCACCCTCACCATCTGGGGCTCGCTCAAATGGGCCATCCCGGGCAGCTACACCCCCACGCTGCTGCTCATCATGGCGCCGGGCGGCTTCATCACACTGGGGAGCATGATCGCGATGATGAACCGTATTGAGCAATGGAAGGCCAAGCGCCTGGGCGCGGCGTACAATCCACCGCCGGCGATGGACTGCCGGCATTGCATCGGCTGCAAGTGGTAGCAGGGTGCGGGACTATTCACGCACCCAGCCTGCGCCCGCCACCGTCCACCACGCATCGCAGCATTGAAAACTTTGCTTTGTGCATCCGCAGGATTTTTGCAAGAATCTCGATGTGAAGATAAAAAACATCCATTTATATCTCGGTGTTATTCTTTTTTTATCAACCTCCGCCCGCCTGTGGGCGGGGGAGTCGTTCAGCCTCGATGACTGTTTCAAGGCGGCGCTGAAAAGAAGCGAGGTCCTGGCCACCCAGCAGGAACTGGTGGTCCAAGCCGAGGAAAATTACCACAGGGCTTTGGGCGCGATCCTGCCCGCTGTCAACGGTTCCTATTCTTATTTCCACCAGGACGCTCCAGGGCTTGCCAGTTCAGGCAACACCGAGTCCTCTGCCGGACAACAGACCCTAAAAATCATGGCCGCCCAGCCTTTGTTCAGGGGTTTCAGGGACTTCGCCGCCCTGAACGCGGCAAAAGCTTCGATCACGGCGCAGGAACAAGCCAGGCAATGGGCCGGCATGCAGCTTTACAGTGACGTGGCCCAGGCTTTTTACACCCGCCTGGCCGTGCAAAAAGACCTGGATGTCCTGGACAACGAACTGGCGCTATACCAAAAAAGGATCAAAGAGCTCCAGGACAGGTGCACCATCGGCCGATCCCGAATTACGGAAGTGCTCACCGTCCAGGCTGCCCGGGCCATCCTCAAGGCCCAAAGAGAGCAGATCGTGGGCCAGCTAAACGTGGCGAAAGAAGTGGTGGCTTTCCTTACCGGTCTGGACCAAGGCATCCAGTTGGAAGACACTGAAGAGGTCCCCTCCTATATCGGATCATTGGACAGCTATCAAGCCGAGATCAATGCAAGGCCGGATATCATGGCAGCCAGGAAAAACCTGGAATCCTTTGAATCCAATATTTCCGTCGCCAAAGGCGCTTATCTGCCATCCGTGGATTTGGCCGGCAACTATTATTTCGACCGGCCCGACCTGGAAAAAAACGGGGCATGGGATGTGGGAATTGCCGTGACCTTGCCGATTTTTGCGGGGGGAATCAACTCCTCGAACGTGAAGACCGCCGAGTCCCGGAAGCGCCAGAGCGAAATGCAATTGAGCCAGGTCCAACGGATGGCGCTGGAGGAAATCCGCTCGTTGCACCACAACCTTGAAGCGGATATGGCCCAGCTGGCAGCCCTGCAGGAAGCCTTCACCATATCGGAAGAAAACTATAAAGCCAATATCAAGGACTACGAACTCAACCTGGTCGTCAATCTCGACGTGCTGCAGGCGCTCACGGCCTACCAGGATACGGAACGTTCCCTGGAAAAGATCCGTTACCTGACGAAGATCGACTATAACAAATTGGAAGCGGCGGCGGCCCATCGCCTCTCTTTGATGGAAAGCCTGGAAAAGTAATGACGTTATCAGAGATATCCATAAAACGGCCCGTCTTTGCCTGGATGCTGATGGCCGGGCTCATCGTATTCGGCGGAATCTCCTTTATGCGCATGGGCATCAGCCAGCTTCCAGACGTGGACTATCCCGTGGTTTCCGTCAATATCCGACTGGAAGGGGCGGCCCCGGAGGTCATCGAAACCTCGATCGTCGATATCATTGAAGATACGGTGATGAGCATCCAGAGCGTCCGCAGCGTCACGTCCCAGTCCGAAGACAGTGAAGGCACCGTGACAATTGAATTCGAACTCAACCGCGACATCGATCTTGCGGTCCAGGACGTCCAGGCCAAAGTCGCCTCCGTCCTGCAAAAACTTCCCAAGCAAATCACGTCGCCGACCATCCGCAAATCGAACCCCGAGGACCAGCCGATCATACTGCTGACCCTGGAGAGCGATAAATATCCCCTCAAGGACCTGATGGCCTACGCGAACGACCGCGTCAAGGACCAGTTCTCAATGGTGGCGGGAGTCGGGGACATAACCCTGGGCGGCTACCGCGACCCCAACCTGCGCATCTGGATTGACGAGAAAGCGCTCAATTCCTACGCGCTCTCGGTCAATGACGTCATCAATACGATCCAAAACGAGCACATGGAAGGGCCGGCCGGCCAACTGCAGGACGGGAAGCGGCAATTGAACGTCCGGACCATGGGTGAAGCCAAAACGACCGGGGAGTTCGGCAACCTGGTCATCAATCAGCGCGGCGGGCAACCAAACAACATTCCAATCCACCTGCACCAAGTGGCACGGATCGAGGAGGGCCTGGCCGACGCCTTGAGGATCAGCCGCGCCATGGGGACGCCCGGCGTCGCGCTGAATATCCTCAAGCAGCGTGGCGCCAACGCCGTCGCAGTGGCCAAAGCCGTGCGCACCAAGATTGCGGAAGTCCAAAAAGGATTGCCAGACGGCATGAAGCTGAGCGTGAATTTTGACAGCACCCGCTACATCGAACAATCCGTCCATGAGCTGAACTTCACGCTGCTGCTCTCGGCCCTTTTGACCAGCCTGGTCTGCTGGATGTTCCTGGGATCCTGGACATCCACCCTGAACGTTCTGCTGGCGATTCCAACCTCGGTGATCGGCACGTTTTTCGTGCTCTATTTCGCCGGGTTCACCCTAAACACCTTCACCCTGCTGGGCCTCAGCCTCTCCATAGGGATCGTGGTGGATGACGCCATCATGGTGCTGGAAAACATCATCCGCCACCAGGAAAAAGGCAAGGGCAGGATTTTGGCGGCCCTGGCCGGGTCCAGGGAAATCACCTTCGCGGCCATGGCCGCCACCATCTCGGTCGTGGCGATCTTCCTGCCGGTGGCCTTCATGAGCGGCGTGATCGGGAAGTTTTTCTTCCAGTTCGGGGTGACCATCACCGTGGCCGTATTATTGTCCCTCCTGGAAGCCCTGACCCTAACCCCCATGCGCTGTTCGCAGTTCGTGGATATCGAAAAACGGACGACCCGGTTCGGCAAAGGAATCGAATGGCTGATGGGTAAGACGAGAGAGCTTTACGCGGGTTCGCTTGCCGTGGCTTTGAATCATCGCCTGAAGGTGATCGTCACGGCGCTGTTGGTTTTCGCCTTGAGTTTCTCGGCCCTTATGTTTCTCAACAAGGAGTTCATCCCCCCCCAGGATCAGAGCCGGTTCAATGTCCGGCTCAAGACCCCGGTCGGTTCGGCGCTCGCATATTCGGATTTGAAGTTCCGTGAAGTTGAAAGTTTCCTCGCGAAACGGCCCGAGGTTGACCGTTACGTCCTGCAGGTGGGCGGAGGGTCTCCCAGCGACTCCAACAGCGGGTCCGTTCTCGTCACCATGAAGGATCGGGGCAAGCGCGGGGTTGATCCCACCGCAGGACATGAACTGAGCCAGCAGGAGTTCATGGGGGTCTGCCGGAAGCAGTTCAACAAGATCCCCGACGTGCGCGCGGTGATCCAAGACCTTTCCACCAAGGCCTTCACCGCCTCCAGGGGGTTCCCTGTGGAGTTTACGGTCCAGGGCCCGGACTGGAACGAACTGGCGAATTATTCGAAACAAATGATGGACGGACTTGACAAAGCAGGGCTGGTCACCGACCTGGACATGAACTATTCCCTCGGCCAGCCTGAACTCCACGTGGTGCCCGACCGCAAAAAAGCTGCTGAATCCGGAGTGAGCATCGCCAGCATCTCCCAAGTCATAGAGGCCATGATCGGCGGCGTCCTGGTCGGCACTTATGAAAAAGGCGGCCACCGTTACGATGTCCGCGTGAAACTGGAAGAGCGCAATGAAGACCCGCACACCAAGGTGAACGGTCTTTTTGTCCGGAATAACCGGGGCGAGCTAACGCCCCTTTCCAATTTGATCACTATGGAGGAAAAAGAATCCATGGTGTCGATCTGGCGCAGCAACCGGGAGCGGTCAATCACCGTCTACGCCAATGTCAAAGCGGGCGAATCACAGCAAAAGGCCCTGCAGGCGGCCCAAGACCTTGCCAAACGCATCCTGCCACCCACCTACCACATCACCCTGACCGGAAGTTCGCAGACATTTGCCGAATCCCTCCAGAGCCTCGTCTGGGTCCTTTTGCTCGGCATTGTCGTGGCTTACATGGTGCTGGCATCCCAGTTCAACAGCTTCATCGACCCGCTTTCGGTGCTGATGGCCCTTCCCTTCAGCATTTCGGGCGCGCTCATGGCTTTGTTTGTCACACACCGGTCCATCAACATCTACAGCGTCATCGGCCTGATTCTGCTCATGGGAATCGTCAAGAAGAACTCGATCCTGCTGGTGGATTTCACGAACCAGGTAAGGGAAAAAGGGGAACCGTCCGTCCTCAAGGCGCTTCTGACCGCCTGCCCCATCCGCCTGCGGCCCATCCTGATGACTTCGGTGGCCACCATCGCGGGCGCAGTCCCTGCCGCCCTGGCCTTTGGACCGGGGGCGGAGAGCCGCAATCCCATGGCCATCGCTGTCATCGGCGGCGTGATCTTTTCGACGGTGCTGACGCTCTATGTGGTTCCTTGTTTTTACAGCGTCATGTCGCGCTTCGAAGGAAAGAAAAAACATGCAAAACTTCTGGCGGATGCTTTGGAAGAAAAAACAGGGTAACCCGTTGGCTTGCTTTTCCAACTGCCGGCAGCACTACAGGGCGCACCTTCTTTTTGCGAAAAACAAGATTTTCACTTGCCAAGCACAGGGATTCAGATAGAGTTAGCCCGTCTTTTTTTTAAATGCATTTCGGGGCGTGGCTCAGCCTGGTAGAGCACTTGGTTCGGGTCCAAGGAGTCGTGGGTTCAAATCCCACCGCCCCGACCATCTTTCACCGGGTCAACACCATTTCAGAAAACGCCACCGACCTCGCGCTTTCGGCTGGCTTCATATCCAACACCTGTGCAATAATTTCACTTCATTTTGCGTTATCGTTTTTTATATGTCACAACATATGGGGAAGGTGTTATGAAAATCGCACATGAATTGACAGGGTGCATGCTATGTCTCATCACGCTGCCGGTTGTGACCGGCATGGCGCAGGAGCCGCCACCCCCCGCATCGCAACGGCCCGCATTGATGCAGAAATATGACAAGGATGGGGATGGCCGGCTGTCACCAGCCGAAATCAATGCCGCCTATCATCCTGCCGGCAAGAAAAACCACGATGCGGGAACGCACAGAAAACAGACCCGCCAAGCCCCCGCCAGCAATGACGCGCAGATCCAGGCGCTTTTAGAGCAATATGACCGCGATCATAACGGCACGCTGGATTATGAGGAAATGGCGGCGTTGCGGAACGCCATGAAAAAGAATCCGCCGGCGCCATCCACACCTCCAGCAGGCAAGCAACCATAATGCGACCATTTGATAAAACGCGGTATGCGGCAGCGGGGTTGATATGGGCGCTCCTGGCCGCCCGGCATGCAGATGCAGGTCAACAGCTGACGTGGCAGGATTGCGTCCGGCTGGCGGCAGAGCACAATCCCGCGATGACTGCGGCACGGGCGCAGATCGATGCCGCCGATGCCGGCGCCCATGCGGCCCGGTCCGCCCTGCTGCCGCAGCTTTCCGCCGGCGCATCTGCCACGCAAGGCGGACGCGACAGCAACCCGGACAACAATGACCGGACGGCTTACGGGACATCGCTCAACGTGGATCAGACGGTTTACAGCGGCGGACGGAACACCGCCAATGTGCGCATCGCCGACGCCACACGGGCACGGGCCAACGCATCCGCAGCGGCCGTCATGGCCAAAACCACCTATGACCTGCGGGCATCGTTTGTGGACCTGCTCTATGCCCAGACGCAGCTCCAGCTGCTGCGTGAAATTGAAAAACGCCGGCAGGACAACATGGAACTGGTGGACCTCCGCTATGAGGGTGGACGTGAACACAAGGGCTCACTGGCATTGAGCCAGGCAACTTTTTTCGACGCACAAGTCCAGACCCGGCAGGCGCAGCGCCTCGTGGAGATCAACCGCCAGGCCTTATGGCGCATCATCGGCATCACCACAACGCCCGATGCCTTTGAAGTCACCGGGGACATGGAAGCCGGTGCGGCGCCGGCCATCCGCGACTGGGACGAGCTGGCGCAAAACACGCCGGATTATGCGGTTTCAATTGCCTCAAAAGCCGTGGCCAACGCGCAAGTCGAAGTGGCCCGCAGCGGAAACTGGCCCGACGTCAACCTCTCGGGCTCAGCCGGCCGGTACGGCGATGATCAAACATTTAGAGACGACGCATGGTCCGCCGGCCTCAAGCTGAACTTCCCATTCTGGCCGGGCGGACGGAACACCCATGACATCCGCAAAGCCGAGGCGGGCCTGCGCGAAGCGGAGGCCAACCTGGCGGACACGCTCAACACGCTGGTGCGGACACTGGCCAATGCCGGCCAGGCCCTGGCCAACGCCATCGAAGAAGTTGAAGTGCAGCACCGCTATGTGGCCGCCGCCGATGTGCGGGCGGAAATCTCGCGGCAGCAATATGGCGACGGACTGCTGACATTTGAAAACTGGGATTTGATCGAAAACGACCTGATCGACAAACGCAAACGGCTGCTGGACTCGCGCCGCGCCGCGCTGCTGGCGGAAGCGGCGTGGCGGCGCGCAACCGGATACGAGGCATTTACGGCATCCGCGCCACAATGAAAGGTGTGACATGAAACGGAAATGGATGATCATCGCCGTCTTGGCAATACTGATTGCCGGCGGACTAGCCGGGTACGTGCTGCTACGCTTGCACAACCAGGACGCCGTGGCATATGACCCGGCGGCCTTCAGCCATGAACGGATCGAAGTCACCATTGAATCAACCGGCGTTGTTGAACCCCGCAACCGGATTGAAATCAAACCGCCAATCGGCGGGCGCATCGAAGACGTGCTGGTCAAGGAAGGACAACTGGTGACCAAAGGCGAAATCATCGCCCGCATGAGCTCCATGGAACGCGCCGCCATGCTGGATGCCGCCCGCGCCAAAGGCCCGGACGTGGTACGGAAATGGGAAGACGCCTACAAAACCACACCGCTGATCGCCCCGCTGGACGGCACCATTATCGCCCGGAACACGGAACCCGGCCAGACGGTCACCGCGCAGGATTCCATCATGGTGCTTTCCGACCGGCTGATTGTCACCGCACAGGTGGATGAGACCGATATCGGCCGGATCCAAAACGGCCAGGCCGCCAAGATCACGCTGGACGCATATCCGGATGTGATGGTCACCGGCGTCGTGCAGCAGATCGCCTATGATGCAACCACGGTCAATAATGTCACTATTTATGAAGTGAAGGTTGAACCGGCGGAGATTCCCCGGTGCATGAAAAGCGGCATGACTGCAACCGTGTCATTTTCTGCGGCCGCCGCGGACAATGTCCTCACCCTTCCGGCCGATGCCATCCAAACCAGAGACGGCCGGAGTTTCGTGCTGGTGAATGGCGGCAGACCCGAAACACCGCCGGAAACCCGCCGAATCCTGACCGGCTTGTCCGGCAAAGGGCGCGTGGAAATCCTGGCCGGTCTTGACGGCAGCGAGCAGGTGGTGAGCAAATCGTTCAAACTCCAGGAAGCCAGCAAAAGCCGCTCACCGTTCATGCCGGGATCCAGGCCGCGATGATCGAACTCACCGATATTCATAAAACCTACCGGATGGGCAGTGTTGAAGTGCACGCCCTGCGCGGCACATCGTTACGTATCAGGCACGGTGAGTTTGTAGCCATTATCGGGCCCTCCGGCTCCGGCAAATCCACACTGATGCATATCCTGGGCCTGCTTGATGTCCCCACGACCGGCAGTTACCGGCTTGACGGCCGCGAAGTGCGCGACTTGAATGAAGATGAACTGGCGGGTCTGCGCGCCCGCTCCATCGGATTCGTCTTCCAACAGTTCAACTTATTGCCGCGCGTCACCGCGCACGACAATGTGGCCCTGCCGCTGATTTACTCCAGCCAGGCACCCCTCGTGATGCCCACCGCCTTGCTGGAGCGTGTCGGGCTGGGCGACCGCCAGAACCATGCGCCCAACGAACTCTCCGGCGGCCAGCAGCAGCGGGTGGCCATCGCCCGCGCCCTGGTCAACAATCCATCCATCATCATGGCGGATGAACCCACCGGCAACCTGGACTCCACCAGCTCGGAAGAAATCCTGCGTATCCTGCGCGAACTGCACCACGCCGGCATGACCGTCATTGTCGTCACCCATGATCCCGATGTGGCGCAAATCGCCGACCGGATCATCACCATCAAGGATGGGCATATCGTGGAAGACACCACGAAATCCGGCATCAACGCCGGCCGCACGCCGGTGGATGCATCCCCTTTTTTAACACCTGAACCAGCGCTTTCCCGCGCTGCTTTTTACCGCCTGGCGATCCGACAGGAGATGCGCGAAGTCAGCGCCATGTTGAAGCAGGCGGGCCGCGCACTGGCCGCCAACAAAACCCGCACCATCCTCTCCATGCTGGGTGTTTTGATCGGCGTTGCGGCGGTTATCACCGTAATGGCGCTCGGCACAGGCGCAAAAATAGCCGTGGAAGAGCGTATTTCCTCCATGGGCGCAAACCTGCTGGTCATGTCGCCTCAGCATCAGCAGAGCCGTGGTGTTTCGATGGGCGAAGGCGCCGTCTCCCGCCTGACCACGGAAGACACCGACGCCATCCGCTTGCAAGTGCGGTGCGTGGACCGCGTCGCCAGCGTTGTCCGCGGCAGTGTGCAGGTAACCTCTGAAAGCAAAAACTGGCGCACCAGCGTCAGGGGCACAGATCCTGATTATGAATTTATCCACACCATGACGCCGCAATGGGGCCGATTTTTCACCAGCGCCGAAGAAACCGCGCGAGCGCGGGTGGCGGTGCTCGGATTGACCGTCAGCAAAGAATTGTTCGACACCGCCAATCCGGTCGGCCACAACATCCGGATGAATCGTGACAGTTTCCAGGTGATCGGCGTCCTGCCGGACAAAGGCGCCAGCGCGTTTAATGATGATAATGACCAGGTGCTGATCCCGCTCAGCACCGCCATGCGCCGGGTGCTGGGCAAAAAATACGTGGATAACATTGAAATCCAGGTGGATGACGCACAGAACCTGGAATATGTGGAAATGGCAGCCATTGACCTGGCCTCCACACGGCACCGCATCGATCCGAAAAATGGCGCCGCCTTCCGCGTGCGCAACATGGCGGACATCCAGAACATCATGGAATCAACCAGCCAGACCATGTCCATCCTCCTGATCGGCATCGGCGCCATTTCACTGCTGGTTGGCGGGATCGGCATCATGAACATCATGCTGGTGAGCGTGACGGAGCGCACACGCGAAATCGGCATCCGCAAAGCGGTTGGCGCGCGACGCAAGAATATTCTCACGCAGTTCCTGGTGGAATCCGTGGTGGTCAGCGCCTGCGGCGGACTGCTCGGCCTGGCACTGGGCACCGGGGCCTCTTTCGCCATGGCATGGCTTGCCGATTGGACGGTCGTGGTGACCGCACGCACCGTGCTGATCGCCCTCTCTTTTTCCGCGGCCGTGGGCATCATCTTCGGGCTGTGGCCGGCACGCAAGGCCGCATCGCTGGCACCGATCGAAGCGCTACGGTATGAGTGACGGGGCGCGTGGGGGCGCCCACGGGACAGGGCGCCAAGGAGCCTCTGGACGGGTCCTTAATCAAATTCATTGCAGGCGTTGACACTCCTTTCTGTTTGTGGCATTTTATACGTTTCAAGACCCTGTGATATTCAACAGAGAGGTACTCATGAAAGTGCAGCTTTTCAACATTGCGCCGGCCATCCCAGAGCCTATTCGTTTCCTTGAAACCCTGGCCCACAACATGTGGTGGTGCTGGAACCTCGATGCCGTGGAGCTTTTCCGCCGCATCAACCACGAGCTCTGGCGCGATGCCGACCATAACCCCTTTGAATTCCTGAACCTAGTCCCCCAGAAGCGGTTTGAGGCGCTGGTGGAGGATGAAGGCTTCATGCGCCATCTCCAGCAGGTCAAGGAGCGCTTCGACGCCATGGTCAGCTCCGCCAAAGACAGCCGCCACTGCATCGCTTATTTCTCGCTGGAATACGGCATCCATGAAAGCCTCCGCCTCTATTCCGGCGGTCTGGGCGTGTTGGCCGGCGACCACCTCAAGGCCGCGTCGGACAGCAACCTGCCGATGGTGGCGATCGGCCTCATGTACCGGCAGGGTTATTTCCAACAATACCTCAACAGTGACGGCTGGCAGCAGGAGCATTATCCGAACAACGAAATCCACCGGATGCCGTTGCAAAAGGTGCCAGATGCCAATGGCCAGCACCTGCAGGTCAGCGTGCCGCTGCCAGAAGGCCTGCTGCGCGCCGTGGTCTGGCGTCTGGATGTCGGCCGCATCCCGCTCTTCATGATGGACACCAACATCCCGGAAAACCCGCCAGAATTCCGCGCCATCACCGCCCAGCTTTATGGCGGCGACCGGCGGATGCGCCTGCAACAGGAACTGCTGCTGGGCATCGGCGGCTTCCGGGTCCTGCTTGCGCTGGGCCACGAGCCGCACGTATGCCACATCAATGAAGGCCATGCCGCCTTCCTGGCGCTGGCCCGGGTGGAGCATTTGATGAAGCACCATCACCTGGATTTGACGACAGCCGTGGAAATCTGCTCGCGCTGCAACATGTTCACCACACACACACCCGTGCCGGCGGGCAATGAAACCTTCCATGCCGACCTGCTCCGTCCGCATATCGAGGCCGTCACACGTGAAATGGGGATCCCGATCGATCTAGCCCTGTCATGGGGCACCAACAACGAGGGCTCAAGTGATTTTTCAATGACCATCCTCGGCCTGCGCATGGCGGGATTCTGCAACGGCGTGAGCAAGCTTCACGGCCAGGTGGCGCGCCACATGTGGATGCATCTGTGGCCAAACCGCATGGAAGATGAAGTCCCCATCCGGCATGTCACCAACGGCATTCATGTGGCCTCATGGCTCTCGCCCGACCTGCACACCTTGTATGACCGGTATCTTGGCCCGCAATGGCGCAACGGCATCGGCCAGCCCAAGATGCTTCAACAGGTGGCGCAGATCCCGGATGACGAATTATGGCGCGCCCACGAACTGGCCCGCTCACGGCTGGTGCGCATTGTCCGCTCGCGGATGGAACGGCAATACCAGGCGCGCAACGCCCCGCGCGTGGAAGTGGTGCAAGCCAAGTCGGTGATGGACCATGCCGCGCTGACCATCGGGTTTGCGCGCCGTTTCGCCACCTACAAGCGGGCCACGTTGCTGCTGCGCGACCCCGCACGGCTGGAGGCGCTGTTGACCAACGAAGAGCAGCCCATTCAATTCGTATTTGCCGGCAAAGCACATCCGGCCGACAATTTCGGCAAGGATTTCATCCGTCAAATCGTTCATTTTGCGCAGCGCGCCAACGTGCGACGCCGCATTGTATTCCTGGAGAACTATGACATTTCGATCGCCCGCTCCATGGTGCAGGGCGTGGATGTGTGGCTGAACACGCCGCAGCGGCCGAATGAAGCCAGCGGCACGTCCGGCATGAAAGCGGCAGCCAACGGGGTCATGCACGCCAGCATCCTCGACGGATGGTGGGACGAAGGCTACAGCAAGGACTGCGGCTGGGCCATCGGCCACGGCGAGGAGTACGATGATTCCGAGTATCAGGCCTCCGTAGAATCACAGGCGCTCTACAACCTGCTGGAAAACGAGATTATCCCGTCCTTTTACGACCGGCCGAGTGGTGATCTGCCCATAAACTGGATACGCATGATGAAGTCATCCATCCAGATGGCGCTGGGCCGTTTTTCAAGCCACCGCATGGTGCAGGAATACCAGTCCATGGCCTACAATGATCTGTTCGACATCTACACCAAGCTGCTGGGCAACAACGCGGCCGAAGGCCGGCAGCTGGTCGCGCAACGCGAACGTTTGAACGCGCTGTGGCGGCATGTGCAGATCGAACAGCCGTGGCCGGACCGGGAAATTTCCGTCCTGCATGTGGGTGATCATTTTTCCGTCACCACCCGCGTCCACCTTGGACAGATCCAGCCCGATGAAGTGGATGTGGAAGTCTATTACGGACCCGTTGATTCACAAAACAAGATCACCACCAGCCATATCCAGCCCATGGACAAGGTGGAGGATCTCGGCAGCGGCGCGTATGTCTACCGCCAGGACATCACCTGCGAATCCACAGGCCGCTACGGCTTCACGACACGGATCACGCCCCACGGCGCACCGTGGAAAAACGTCATACCCGGGTTTCTGACCTGGGCCAACGGGAGCTGACATCATGACGGCGGCCACCACCAACCCGCGTATCCTGATCGTGACGCCCGAGATCACGCATCTCCCGGCGGACATGGGAAACATGGCCAACCAACTGACCGCCAAGGCCGGCGGACTGGCGGACGTGTCTGCGGCGCTTGTAGGCGCACTCTTTGACCAGGGCGCGGACGTCCACGTGGCGTTGCCGCATTATCGCCAGATGTTCCATGTGGATATCGGCAAACTGATCGCCGAAGAATTGCGGGTTTATCAGAACAAACTTCCCTCCTCGCGCATTCACCTCGCCGAGGACCGCATCTTCTATTACCGCGACGCCGTATACAGCAGCGACGCGAATGAAAACCCGAAAATCGCGCTCGCCTTCCAGCGCGAGGTGATCAACAACATTATCCCACTGGTCAAGCCGGACCTGATCCATTGCAACGACTGGATGACAGGGATGATTCCCGCCATGGCACGGCGCCTGAACATCCCCTGCCTGCTGACCCTGCACAATATCCACACCTACAAAATTCCGCTGTCACAGGTGGAAGACCGCGGCATTGATGCGGCCGGATTCTGGCAACACCTGTTTTTCGAACGCACACCTTACAACTACGAGGAAAGCCGCGCCACCAACCGCGTAGATTTGCTCACCAGCGGAATTTTTTCCGCCCATTTCATCAACACGGTCAGCCCAACATTCCTGCGCGAAGTCGCAAATGGCCAGCATGCATTCGTGCCGGAACAGATCCGGCGCGAGGTAGCGCTGAAACTGCAGGCCGACTGCGCCGTGGGCATTTTGAATGCACCGGATCCCATCTATAATCCGGCCACTGACCCCATGCTTCCGGTCAATTTTACCGCCGACACACATCCCGAAGCTAAAAAAGAATGCAAGCGCCGCCTGCAACAACAACTCGGCTTAAGAATCAACGACCGCGCGCCTATCTTTTTCTGGCCATCACGGCTCGATCCAGTGCAAAAAGGATGCCAGCTGCTGGCCGAAATTCTCTACCGGGTGGTTGCCGATTACGCCCATGAAGAACTGCAAATTGTGTTTGTCGCCAACGGACCGTTCCAGCAGCATTTCCGCAACATTGTGCAGTTCCATGCCATGTACGACCGCGTGGCTGTCTGCAATTTCCGCGAGGAAATCTCACGCATGGCTTATGCCGCCTCCGATTTCATGCTGATGCCGTCGCTGTTTGAACCCTGCGGATTACCCCAAATGATCGCCTGCCTCTACGGCTCCCTGCCTGTGGTGCGCGACACCGGCGGTTTGCATGACACGGTGAACCACCTTGACACCACCCGCGACACCGGCAATGGCTTTGTTTTCGAAACCTATGACGCCAACGGCCTGCGATGGGCAATCGACCAAGCCATGGATTTTCATCGCCTGCCGGACGACGTCAAGACACGCCAGATCCAGCGCATCATGCTGGACAGCACCCGCCGCTTTAATCATGGCAACACCGCCCAGCAGTATATTGACATTTACGAAAAGATGCTCCAACGCCCTTTGATCAACGTATTCTGATTTCCCGGATAAAGGTATGAAAAAGAATCCGCCACCCTGCGCCGGCAGTCCTGCCTCCGAGCGCGCCGCATTCGGCACCGACCCTTATCTTGAAGCGTATCGCACGGTCATTGCGCGGCGCCATCAGCAGCGGCTTCAGACTGAGAAACGGCTGACCGGGGGCGGCCTGTCGCTCGCCGATTTTTCCAGCGGCCATGAATACTTCGGGTTGCACCGCACCGGCAGCGACTGGGTGTTCCGCGAATGGGCGCCGAATGCCCCCACCGCCATCTTCCTGACCGGGACCTTCAACAGCTGGCGGGAAGACGCCGGCCACGCCCTGAACAAGATCAACACGCAAGGCGTATGGGAAATCCATTTACCGCCGGACGGCTTGAAACATGGCGACCTTTACCGGTTGAAAATCCACTGGCCCGGAGGATGCGGCGACCGTATTCCCGCCTATGCCCGCCGCGTGGTGCAGGACGACCACACCAAGATTTTCAATGCCCAGGTCTGGACTCCTCCCCCGTTCGAATGGCAACACGCAACGCCTCCCCGCCATGCCGCACCGCTAATCTATGAATCACACGTCGGCATGGCACAGGAAAAAGCCGGCATCGGCACCTACCGTGAATTCCGTGAAAAGATTCTGCCGCGGATTGCCGATGCAGGCTATAACACCGTGCAACTAATGGCGGTCATGGAACATCCTTATTACGGCTCATTTGGCTACCACGTCTCCAGCTTTTTTGCCGCCTCATCCCGCTTCGGCACCCCCGAAGAATTAAAACAGCTGGTGGATGCCGCCCATGGCATGGGGCTGACCGTCATCATGGATTTGATTCATTCCCATGCCGTGAATAATGAAGTGGAAGGCCTTTCATGTTTCGATGGAACGCGCTTCCAATACTTCCACGCAGGCGAACGCGGCATGCATGTCGCGTGGGACTCACGCTGTTTTGATTATTACAAACCTGAAGTGCTCCACTTCCTGCTCTCCAACTGCCGTTTCTGGCTCGATGAATACCGGATGGACGGATTCCGTTTTGACGGAGTCACCAGCATGCTCTACCACGACCGCGGACTGGGCCGAGCCTTCACCTCCTACGACCGCTATTTTGACGGCGGCGTGGATGAAGATGCACTCGCGTATCTGGCGCTCGCCAACCAGGTGATCCACACTGTGAACCCCGATGCCATCACGATCGCCGAGGATGTCAGCGGTATGCCCGGCCTAGCCGCGCCACTTAATGAAAGCGGCAGCGGTTTTGACTACCGGCTTGCCATGGGCGTCCCCGATTGCTGGTTCAAGCTCGTCAATGACATGCCGGACGAGAACTGGAGCCTGGATTTCCTCTGGCATGAACTCAGCAACCGCCGGAAGGACGAACAAACCATCAGTTACGTGGAGTGCCATGACCAGGCGATCGTCGGCGGTAAAACCCTCATTTTCAGCCTGATTGACAAAGACATGTACACCTCCATGCATGCCGGCAACACCAACCTCCAGGTGGACCGCGGCATGGCGCTTCATAAGATGGCCCGGCTCGCCACCCTGGCAACCGCCGGACACGGTTATCTCAACTTCATGGGCAATGAATTCGGACATCCCGAATGGATTGACTTTCCCCGCGAAGGCAACCACTGGTCATATCACTATGCACGCCGACAGTGGAGCCTGCGCGACAATCCGGATTTGCGATATCACTTTCTTGCAGATTTCGACCGTGCCATGGTAACCACCCTGAAGGATTCCGGCATCATCCCGGCCGCACCGCTACACCATCTGGTAACACATCAGGATGACAAAGTCCTGGCATTTGAACGCGGAAACTGGCTCTTTATTTTCAATTTCCACCCCAACCATTCCTATACCGATTATGCCATTAAAACACCCCCCGGCCAATACGCCTGGGTCTTTGACACGGATCAACCCGGATTTGGCGGGCATGCCCGCCTGCAACCCAACCAGATATTTTTCACACAACCCGCCGAGAACCGGAAAGAAAACCGTTTGTTATTGTATCTGCCGGCGCGCACAGCGCTGGTGCTTCAAAAATTGAATTGATCATGAACGGAACCAACGGCAATTCCCAAATCCCAAAGGCGCCCATCACACATAAAATGCTGGCAGACTGGGCCGGCGCACAGGTGGTCAAAGACGCCGAATCACTGCTCTCCAAAGGGCTAGTGCTGGAAGCCGATTATGATCCACCGTTCATCCGCGGCGCAATCCTCTGGAACAACCGCGAACTGCGGACCGGACTCAAAATGCTGGGCAACGGGATGGTGGAAAACCAATGCCCATGCTATGCCAACCGCGAACGCGGTGTGATTTGCTCCCACTCCATTGCCATCGCACTTTCCCTTGTCCGCCGCTCAGCGGATCCGAACCGTGAATCAAAATACCAGGAAGAAATTCGCCGCGCCACACGTCTGGCGTCTCTGGATGAGTCACAATATATCCGGCGCACCGTCGCCGGCACACCCGACTCGGAGCCGGCGTCCATCCGCGTGCGCCTGCCGGAAAACTGGCAGACCAGCTGCCGGTCGAACCAGGTGGTATTGCAATGCGAAGCCATCATTGAGGGGAGAATCAGCCCCCTGCATGAGGTGTCCCGCCAGTTAACGCTTGCCTTGAGCAAAGATGACGAAGCGGTGCTCTTTGTGCTTGAAGACATCTGTTCAGGACCGGCGCAGGGGACCCTCACCGTCAACCGCAGTGACCTGATCAACCTGATCGCATTGCGCGCAAATGGCGTTATCTGCCAAGCAGACGGGCGCCCCGTCACCATCCAATGCAACCGCCTGAAAACCCAACTGTTGATGCGCATGGAAGCGGATTCCGGCGAACTGATTCTGACTGCATGCACACCTCTGCCGGATGAATTTTCCGCTGATCCGGCACCTTTTTACTTTATCGCCGGCCGCACGGGCTGGATGTTTGCCACCGGCATGTTCTGGCCGCTTGAGAACCCCCTGCCGGAACCCTACCACGGCATCTACGAAGGTGAAGTACGCGTCACACGCAAAGATATGCTGCGCTTTCTACGGCAGGAATTGCCGATGCTGAAACGATACACCGAAGTGGAATCCGACATTTCCGAAGATCTGTTCCTGATTGATCCCGCCACACCACGGTTCCGCCTCCAGATACGCGGCAGTCCCGCATCGCTTTCCGCCACCGCCACAGCTATTTATGAAAACGACATGGAACTGATTCTAGGCAAAGCAGATCCACGCGGTCATTTTGCCGTTCCCGATGCCGGGGATCTGCTGCGTTACACCGTCCGCAACAACGAGGCGGAACGGAAAGCCCTGCGCCGCCTTGACATCACCGGACTGCATGGCGAGACAGGCGACGAGATGAACAGCATTGTCGGGAAACGCGATGTGCTCAATTTTCTCGGCACCCATCTGCCTGCATTGCGACGCAATGGCTGGCAGGTTGAACTACAGGGCCGGGTAGCGCCCTTTTTCGAATCGGTGGAGTTTGCCACACCTCTTGTCCGCATCCATGATGAGGAGGGCCAGAATTGGTTTGAAGTGGGATTTGAATTTGAGGATGGCCAAGGAAAAAGCCTGTCCCACAGCGACATTCAACTCGCATTACGCAAAGGGGATGCATTCATCGAGAGGGATGGACGCACGCTGCTTATCGACGCAGATGCAGTGGAATCCATGCAAAGCGTGTTTTCCGATTGTGCAATTGCCGACTCCAGCACCCCCGGACACTTCCGAATGTCCCGAATTTACGGAGCATTCGTCAAATCCTCACTGGATGCCCTTGACGGAATTGACATCGAGGACACTCCCTCATGGCGACAAAACGCCATCCGGCAGAACCGGAACGCACCCATTGAAACGCTGCCGCTGGATCCACGGCTGGAAAATATTCTACGTGCTTATCAGAAGGATGGAATAAATTGGCTATCCTTCCTCGAGAAAAACGGATTCTGCGGCATTCTGGCCGACGAAATGGGACTGGGAAAAACCCTGCAAACACTGGCATGGCTCAACCACACGCTGACCCGCGAAGAGAATCGAGGCAAACCCGCGCTGATCATCTGTCCCACCAGCCTTGTGGACAACTGGGCGGAAGAAGCAGCGCGTTATGTGCCATCCCTCAAAATCATGACGATGTCCGGCGCTGACCGTCACGAAAAGTGGGGCCAAGTTCTCGAAACCCACATGGTGATCACATCTTACGCATTATTGCGGCGGGACTTGGAACGCTATTTGCAATTTGAGTTTGCCGTGGCCGTGCTGGATGAAGCGCAACACATCAAAAACCGCTCCACGCAAAACGCCCAGGCGGCAAAACAAATCAAGGCGCGAAACCGGCTGGTGCTGACGGGCACCCCGATGGAAAACAGCGTCACTGACCTTTGGTCCATCATGGATTATCTTATGCCAGGGTACCTCGGTTCGCACGACGCGTTCCGCAACCTCTATGAGCAACCGATCAGCCGCAACGGTGCAGAAGGCGAATCCGCCCAACTCAAACTGCGGCGCAAACTCCATCCATTCCTGTTGCGCCGAATCAAGACCGAAGTGGCAGCCGACCTGCCACCAAAAATTGAACGGATCGCCACATGCACACTCACCACCGACCAGCAAATGGTATATCAGGAAATATTGAACCAGTCGCGCCGCCGCATCAGCGACATGGTCGCCGAGCAGGGGTTCAACCGCAGCCGCATGGAAATCCTCACCACATTGCTGCGACTGCGCCAAATTTGTTGCCATCTCGACCTGTTGAAGCTGGCAACACTGGAATCAAAGTTCCCTTCCGCAAAAATGGATTTATTTTTTGAGCTTCTGGACGAAGCCCTCGATGGCGGACATCGCATCCTGGTTTTCAGTCAATTTGTTTCCATGCTCCAGATTCTTCGCACACAACTGGAGCAGAACCAGACACCCTACTGTTATCTGGATGGAACCAGCAAAGACCGCATGGACATCGTCCACCGCTTCAACACCCATCGCAACATTCCGGTGTTTCTGATCAGCTTGAAAGCCGGTGGCACGGGGCTCAATCTGACCGGCGCAGATATGGTCATCCACTTTGATCCCTGGTGGAATCCGGCCGTTGAAAACCAGGCTACCGACCGCGCGTATCGCATCGGGCAGAAGCGAACCGTGTACAGCATCAAATTGATCACCAAGGGAACAGTAGAAGAAAAAGTGCTTCAATTGCAGGAAAAGAAAAAACATCTGATCAATGCGACCATCGAATCTGACGAAAAAATGATCCAAGCCCTCAACTGGGAAGACATACAGGAAATTCTAAACATTTAACGGCCTGTATTACAACCAGTTACAGCATCCGACACCCCTCCTTTACTAATTGCACACAAGTCCAGAAAAATGCCATAATTTAGCAAGGTAATATGTCATGAAATGTCTGACCTACATAAAGGATTTTACATTGATATGGCTCTGCCTGACGCTGACAAGCAGGGCGGAAACGCTCATTCAATCATTTGACACCTGGCCAGTGCAAACCACGTGGAACGCGACCACCAACGAAAACTGGATCCTTTACAACGGACAGGTGCGCGATGCGCGTGCGCAAAGCACGCTAGGGACCCCCAATAGCGCACCTGCGTGCGCATGGCTGGGCGATGCGGATGTTCTTCCCGGCGCATACCTGGAAACCCCGGCGCTTGACTCCGGCGTGCAACGCGTGGAATACGCCTGCTGCAATTCCGGAACCAGCGCAGTGACGCAAGTTTTTCAAATTCAAATCACCACCAACAACGGGGATGGATGGATCACCTGTAACTCTGCCACATCCACCACCAATGTCTGGCAGGTTTTCACCAACATCATCAACCGTGCCGATGCGCAAGCGTTGCGATTCCTGAAAATATCCGACACACCGGCCAAAACCAACATTGCACTCGGACTGGATGATATCCAAATTTTCCAGCCATCAGGCGTATTGCTCTATGATTTAAAGACTGTGCCGACCCTGCCCACTTTATTACAAACGGTCCACGTCCAAGTCAAAGCGGGACTGACAGCCGCCATCACTAATTTCGCACTGGAAACCTGCTATCGCTTTGATCCGGAAGGTCCTTTTGTGACCATTCCGATGACCAACATCAGCGAGTCGCTTTACCAAACCACCAGCCCTATTCCTGCCGGAATGGGATACGACGGCACCGTGGAATATTACGTTGCGGCCACATTCAGCGGCCCGGGCACTTCACCCATCTACCTGCCGGAAAACGGCAGCAACGGTCCGGCAATGTATATGCCCAGCAATCCCTACACGGACAGGTCCCCCAGACAACTTGGCCCTTCAAGCCAGCGCACGCCGCTGATTATTTCTGAAATCATGTATCACCCCGCCGGCGGCACCAATGGACAGGAATACATCGAGCTTTTCAACACTGAACCCGTTGATCAAAAAATCGATGGATGGAGGGTGGAGGGATCCATCCATTATGTTTTCCCCAGCAATGCGGTTATCAAAGCACGCAGTTTTATCGTGGTGGCGCTTGATCCTCCAACCCTGCAGGCAACATATCCGACCATTGAAATCTTCGGGCCCTTCGAAGGGCGCCTGCCAAATTCAGGCACCGGGCAACTGCAGGTATTCAACCGCTGGAACGCAATAATGCTGGAAACCTCATATCAAACTCAAGAACCGTGGCCAATTGCAGCAGACGGCGCCGGCCATTCACTAGTGCTGATCCGGCCGGATTACGGCGAGGACGACCCTCGCGCCTGGGGTGCCAGCCGCTATGTCGGTGGTTCACCCGGCCGCATGGAAGAAGAGGATGACGGCACCGATCCCCTGCGGCAAGTTGTCATCAACGAATATCTGGCCAACCCGCTTACGCCGGACACAAAAGACTTTGTCGAACTCTACAACCATGGCAGTGTGCCAGTGGATATGGGCGGATGCCATCTGGGAACCTCGCCGGAATCCTCACCCTACCTCTTTCCAAGCAACACCGTGATTCTGCCGGGCAGTTATTGCGTGGTGACCGAAACCCAGCTGGGGTTCGGACTGAACCGCAAAGGCGACGCTATTTTCCTATGGAACCCGACCCGGAGCTATGTTATGGATGCCATCCGATTCCAAGCCCAGCCGGCAGGAATAGCCGGCGGACGTTATCCCGACGGAGCCACGCTATATGGTGACCTGCAGTCGCCCACACCGGGAGCCGCTAACAGCCCATGGCTCATAGACGACGTTGTCATCAACGAAATCATGTTTGCACCGATCAGCGGCCTGGACCGCGACGAATACATCGAACTCTTCAACAAGGGCACTCAAAGTGTCAATGTCAGCTATTGGCAAATCCGTGATGGGATCGATTTTCTGATCCCACCGGGTACGATCATCGACTCAAAAGGATTTCTTGTCATCGCCAAAGATGCTTCCTGGTTGATTTCGCACTACCCGCAACTTAACACCCACAACACGCTCGGCAACTTTCACGGCACCCTTTCACACCGCGGCGAAAAACTGACAGTGACCCGGCCGCTGAATCCTGTCGAAGCGTTTATAAACCCGGTGGTGGTGGACGAAGTGTTTTATAATGGCGGATGGGGCCCCTGGTGCAATGGCGGCGGAAGCAGTTTGGAACTGATTGACCCCCGCGCCGATAACCGACTGGCTTCAAACTGGAACAGCAGCGACGAGTCCGGCAAGGCACCATGGACCTCGTTTGAATTTACCGGCCCCATGGACAACGGTGCAGGAAATGCATCCGGCTTCCAAATCATGCATCTGCAATCCGGTGAATTTCTAATTGATAACATTGAAGTCATCCGCTCCGGCGCGAGCACCAACAACTGCCTGGTGTATCCCGATTTCAATCCCGCAGCCGGATGGAGCATGCTGGGCAATCATGCGCGATCATTGATCGTCTCAAGCAACGGCATCAACAACTCCATATGCTTATGGGTCAAGGCCACCGACCAAGGGGCAATGGCGGAAGATGCATCCCTCAGCATCAACGTCAACCGGATCACCTCACCACTAAGTCCTGTTCCCACCCCGCCACAGACCCTCACGCTGCGCGCCAAAGGCCGCTGGATTGCAGGGTGGCCGTATTTCCGCATGGGCGTCCAAGGGCTTTGGTTTGAAGGCGGTGCGGCGCTGACGCTTCCGCCATCTCTAGGCTCCCCGGGAATGGAAAACAGCATTTTCCGCACCAATGCGCCACCGGCGATTTCGGAGCTTACGCACACGCCCATTCTGCCCGCAACCAATCAAGCCGTGACCATTACATGCCGGGTTGAGGATCCGGACGGAATCGCCAGCGTGCAGTTGGAATACCGCCCGGACAGCACCGCTATCCTTTCCACCATGCCCATGAGGGATGATGGCAGCGGCGGCGATCAAACCGCGGGCGACGGCATTTTCACGGCAAGCATTCCCGGCGCATCCAGCGCCAGCATTATCGCTTTCCGCGTTGTCGCAAGGGACAATTACAATCCCCCTGCAACTGCCTATGCCCCATCCGAATCCACCGCCAAACTGGCGTTGATCCGGTTTGGCGAACCGAAACCAGCGGGAACACTCGGCTATTATACGGCATGGATGACGATACAGAATGTCAATCTGCTATCATCACGATCGGTTTATAATGACGAGCCCGTGGATATGACCTTTGTCTACAATGACGACCGGGCCATTTATTGCGGCGGCATCCGCTACCGTGGCAACAGCCGCAATTTTGCCGGTTATCAGCAAGCCGGATACACCATGACGCTGCCAACCAGCGAACGGTTTCTGGGCGGGAACAGCATGTCGATTGACATTCCCAGCCGCAATTCCAGCGATGGCACGATTCAACAGGAACGCCACGCATTCTGGGTGGGCTCCTCAGCCGGAATCCCTGCCAGTTACAACCGTTTTGTCCGCTGCCGCATCAATGGTGGACCGCTGCTGGTGCGGCATGATTATCAGATACCCACCCGTGATATTTCAAAAAGCTGGTTTCAGGATAACGACCCGCATATTTACAAGGCGAATTATTACAGCGGACGGGATCAGTTCGGCAATTTTTTCACATCCGACACCAACCACGTGCGTAAAGAAAGTATTTATCACTATATCCTGTCAAAGGGGAAAACAAACATTCCGGATGACGACTACAGCGTGGTGTATCGCACACTGGACGCACTGTACCTCGCCGATCCCAACCGCTACACGGATCGTGTTTCCGCCCTTGTCAGCATTGCCGGGTGGGCCGGTTACTTTGCCGTCAATGCGGCGACCGGCCAAGGTGACAGTTATGGACAGGAATATCCTCACAACATGTACGCATCGTTTTCACCGGGATATCCCTCATGCCTGTTCCTCCACGACATGGATGCCGCATTCAACTGGGGTGCCAGCATCTTCCCGGGAAACGTAGTGCCGCAAAAGATGTTTTCCAACCCGCCTTTCCGCCGCACCTATCTCCGCGTATTGAATGATATAGCAACAGGGCCACTTATGCCGCAGAATTACAACCCGGAGCTGGATGGATGGTTCAATGCATTCAAAACCAACGGGCTTTTGCCCGCCGATCCCAGCCCGATCAAAAATTATCATAATTCACAACGGAGCGTCATCAACAACACGCTGGCACCATACGCCGCAGCATTCGCAGTCACAACGCCACCCATCGGCAGTGTTGCAACCTCCAACACAGTGGAAATACATGGCACCGCCCCTGTTGTTGCCGAACACATCACGCTGAACGGCCGCCCATGCCGCGTACGGTTTGACAATGTAACTACATGGTACATGCGGACAGGCCTGCAACCCGGCGACAATTTACTGCATTTTGAAGCGTTTGACCGGTTAAGCAATCGTGTGGCCGAAACATCGCTTATCCTTACCGGCACGGTTCCAATATCTGACTTGCGTGAAAAAATCATCTTCAGTGAACTCATGTACCACCCGCCCCGTGGACTCGGAGAATACATTGAACTGTACAACCGCGGCACGCAAAGCGTGGACATGGCAAACTGGCGCATCGATGGCATAAACTTCACATTTGACCAGGGCTCGATCATTGAACCCGGTCAATACGCGGTAGTTGCAGAAAACCTGGCCTGGTATGCCTATCTTTATACGAATGCGGAAACGGTGATCGGCGTCTATAACGGCACACTCGCCAACGAAGGTGAGCACTTGCGTCTGTTGCAACCGGCCGGCACCCAGTCATGGAATGTTATCAATGAAGTCACCTACGGAAACATTGCGCCATGGCCGACATGGGCCGACGGTTACGGACAAGCCCTGCAACTGGTGGACACACGGCAGGATACCCGTATCCCCGGCAATTGGGCCACTGCGGATCTGAACGCCAACAGCCAATGGCGGTTCATGACACTCACCGGCACAACGGTTGACAATGTGCGCACCCTCACCAATGTCGAGCTGCAGATCTATCTCTCGCAGGCCGCCGATGTCATTATAGACCAGATGTGTCTTGTCACCGGCGCTTTGGCGGAGACCGGCCAGAACCTCCTTGTTAATGGGGATTTCGAATCACCGCTTGCGCCGCCCTGGCGCCTGGTCGGGAATCACACCAACACCCTGCTAGTTGCGACCAATTATCCCGGTAGCGGCATGCAAGCCTTGCAGATCATATCCACCGGCTATGGCAAAGGTGGCCAGAATGCGGTGATGGTCAAACCGCAATCCCTGCTGAAGGGCACCACCTATACGCTCAGCTATTGGTATCTGCCGCGGCCCAGCGACGCCATGCTCACCGTGGAGATGACGAACAGCACGCTTTATCTCACACATTCCATCGCACCCGCGCCACCTGACACCGCCGCCTTCACTCCCGGCACCAGCAATTCCCTCTCCCGCACCCTGCCGAATCTGCCCGCATTGATCATCAACGAATGGGTGCTGGACAATCACAGCTATACGAACATCTACAACGAATGCTCACCATGGCTGGAAATCTATAACGCAGGCAGCTCAACTGCACAACTTGACACATGCTACCTTTCCAATGATGCGGCCGATTTACGCAAATGGAAATTTCCAACCAGCGCCATTCTTCCGCCGTACAGCTGGCAAACCATCCAGCTGGACACCCGCACTTCGCTGGGGACCGAGTGGCATACAGGATTTACGCCTAACCCGACCAACGGTACATTGTTGCTTACCCTTGGATATAATCATGAAAATCTGGCACTGGACCACCTGCATTATGGACCCATCGGTGCCGATACGGCGATCGGTTGTTATCCTGACGGTGATCCGGACAACCGACACATTCTGCACACTCCCACACCGGGAGCCGCCAATATTCTCACATCACTGGTCAATCAGGTCTGGATCAACGAATGGATGGCCAACAACACCTCGATTGCCGACCCGCAGGATGCGGCATTTTCGGACTGGTTTGAATTGTATAATCCAAACGACCACGCCGTCGAACTCAGCGGATGGTCGTTAAGTGATGCGGTTGACAATCCGCAACCTTTCCGTATTCCCGACGGAACCTATATTCCACCCAAAGGATTCCTGACCGTGTGGGCAGACAACGATCCGGAACAGAACAATGCCGGCAACGACCTGCACACTGATTTTAAGCTCAACAAGGATGGGGATACCCTATATTGCTGTGCGCCTGACGGCACACTGGTAGACCAGGTCACGTTCAGCGCACAAACTGAAAACATTTCCAGCGGCCGCTGGCCGGACGGAGCCTCCAGCATCTACCCGCTGGGAACACCCACTCCCGGAGCCAAAAACCAGCTGGAGGCATTTACCAATGAGCCCGTCAATCTGACCATTGTGTCCGATCACGGATCCCCCTCGCCTGCAACCGGGCCACACCCAATGGATTATGGAACACGCATTGACTGCCAGATGGTCGGCTCGCCACAAGCCGCAGGTGCTGGAACACGTTATATATGCACGGGCTGGACCGCAATATCAAACACTGGCGTGCAGTTGACGGCCTCGCTGGATATGCTGGAAAACACCACCCTGACATGGCTGTGGGAGACGCAACAGTTACTTACGGCAACCACCACAGCCGGCGGGCAAATAACGAGCCCAACCGGCTGGATAACCCGTACCGCCAGCGTTGAAATGACAGCCACCCCTGCCGCATACTATGTTTTTTCACATTGGTCCGGAAATGTTCCGGCGGGAAAAACCAACGAAAACCCGCTCGCCTTTACCATGGACCAACCGTACACGCTGACCGCTTATTTCATCCCCATGACCACTTCGCACGGCACCCCGTTTGAATGGCTGTCCAACTACTACCCTGAATTCAACACCAACGAATGGGCAGCACTGGATGAAAGCGACACGGACGGCGACGGCCAACCCACATGGGCAGAGTTCATTGCCGGCACTGATCCACGCGATCCTTCCTCGGTATTCAAGATTCGCCACGCACAGCTGTATACCAATGGCCAGTTACACATTGAGTGGCCGGTGGTTACCGGCCGGATTTACGCAGTGTTGGGGTATTCCAACTTGCTTGACACGGAACCTATGATCACATTCTCCAATTTGTTGCCGGATAGCGACATGACCAATGAATTCGATTTGGCGCAACCATTATTCTACCGTCTGAGTGTTTATCAAGAACCCTGATTACGGCATCTCCTTAAGCAATTCCTGTGCTTCACGCAAATCAGGCTTCAGTTCCAATGCACGCAAACATTCGGCGCGGGCTTCATTAATACGCCCCATCATCTTAAGTGTTACAGCCAGATTATAATGTGTCGGGCCATCGGACGGCTGCAAAGTCAAGGACAGGCAAAAAGCATCCATCGCATTGGACCATGCCTGTTTCTGGCCATAGGAAATGCCAAGCCCACGAAACACATCCGGTTGATTGGGTTCAAGCGCCAATGAAGTCCTGTAGGCACCTATGGCACCATCCCAGTCACTGCGGCGTTCCCGCACCCGTCCAATATTAGCATGAGCGGTGGCATTGCCATTGTCCAACTGCGCCGCTTTGCGATAACAGGCCTCGGCTTCATCCAGCCGGTCAATGCGGTCTGCAATCACACCCATGGCATTATATGCATCCGCATAACCCGGATATAAGGCGATTGCCCGTCCCAACTGATTGGTTGCCTCATCCATGCGATTGGCTCCGGATGCCATGGATCCAAGACAATAATACATTTCCGCTTCATAATGATTCCTTTCCTGTGCAAACGGACCAGGCAATGTTATCAAGATCATGGTTCCTATCATCAATCCCCCATATGCTGCCACCCGCAACCACTGCCGCCGAGCAGTGTGACCTAAAACTGTCACAACACCACCAGCAGCCAGCAACCACAGCAATGGCAGCACCGGCATGCGATACCGGGCTGTGACAAAAACCAGGGCCACCGCCAGTGTATAAACCACAGCCAGACTCCATAACCGCACCGGCAATTTCCTGCCGATACCAACCATGCCGGCCATTGCCAGCGGAAAAAGGACACCAAACGGAAACCCGAACAATCCGAGTTTCCAAACACCACTCGTCAACACCCGGGACCATTTGCGGAATACATAAATATCATCATTACGCGGCACTTCACGGGAAGAGAAAAACTCCATTGTCTTGCATGCAAAACCCCGCAGAAAATCTATAGGTTGATCAAAAATATACCGCCGCACTTCATGCTGGAAAAATGCGGCGCCTTCCGCACGGCTGGCAATCCCGTGACGCATCGGCAACCGTGTCAGATTATCCCATGCCCAACCCGGCCGAATCGCCACCGTGCGGGCCGAATCCGGATTATTGCCAATATAAAGGTTAAGACCGCCCGAATACGGCAGGAAGGAGTATATGCCTGTTGCACGCCGGTTTAATTCCGCCACCGGCAGAACAACCAGTAAAAAACCGAACCCAGCCGCCGCCAGATAGGGAGTAATCCGGCGCACTGTACGCTGTTGCTGCCAGACGCGGCTGATCATGAACAATGTCAACAATCCGCCGGTCGGAATAAAGGTGGGCCGCGTAATCACGCTTAAGCCCCACAGAAGGCCCCACCATCCGGCATGCCGCACCTGCCAGGTCCGTAGCGGCAACTCATGGGCAATCCACAAGAAAAGGGCAAACCAGAACATCTCCCAAGTAGTACCCAAAAGCTCACCGTCAAAAAAAACCGCCGGCGCATAGCATGCCGCCAAAAGACCTGCCAAAAGACCTGTCTTGCTGCCGAGCAAGCGAGCCCCCAAGCGAGCTGTGATGCCACAGGTTGTTGCACCCAGCGCAATCTGAAAAAATTTTGCGACCAGAATCGATCCTTTGAAACCTGCGTAGATACTGGCGAGAAAAAAGGGATAAAAGAATGGTTGCCAGAAAAAGCCCTCACCAAACCGGCCATTCTTTAAAAAATCGCGAGCCAGGCCATCATATGTGCCTGCATCCACAATGGGATGCCAAAACACGGGGCTATCAGCGCTTTCCAGCAAATACACCGCCCGAACCAGAAACGCTGCCAGCCAAACCATGACGAATATACGTCGTTCCGTCATTTTACATTCTCCAGACGGTGCGGGCTGCGCCTGCAAAATCAATAGCGGCCATACTGCTGGACGGCTGCCATAAGCAGCCGCATGCCGGTCAAACGCGACCCGCTGTTAATACTGCCGGCCGTCCCAAATTTCAGGCCCCTCTTTTCACGCGCCATTTCAAAATCACGTAAAAACTCCGCCACCATATTTACCTCTTCATTCCGGCTAAACGTAAAAGGTGCCAGTTGACCACGGATCACCGCATACGGCAGGCATCTCCGGATTTCTTCAACTGTCAACTTGGGTCCGAGATTGACATCTGTCATATTCAAGCGCCCCAGCAGAGGCAACAGCTGTGCCATATCAGAATCTGAATGCTGTCCCCGGCAGTCACTCGCATCCGGGCTATACCGTTCAAAGATCGCCTTAAGAATAGGATAGCCGAAGAACTCATACATTTCCGCATTGAGCATGGCACAATTATCATCCGCCCAGTACCATCCGTGCGGCGCCGTCTGCAGCGTATAACCGGCTTCCTCATCGAGGATACGGGCCCGCTCAAGCATGGCCTTCAAAATCAGATCTCGGAAACGCGCGGCCAGTTTCGGTTCATCCATGATTAAATAAACCAGATTCTCCACTCCGTAAATCGACATGGCAAAGGTGATAGGGCCACGCTGCGAGCGGTACAATGGAATTCCACCGCCAGCTTTCAACACTCGCGTCTTCTGTTCCGCCCAGTCCGGCGGTAAAATAAAATCGCGCAAATTCTCCAAACGCTTCTCCACACGATCCAGCACGGCCTTGAGCTCGTCCGGCGTATTAGCCGACTGGTGCAGCCAGTATGACCAGTCCTGCCACTCATTCCGCCCTTCAAAGATATCACAGAGCTGTTTCAGTCCCTTGAATGAGCGTTCCGGACAGGGAGTCCATTCCTGCAGCACACGGCGACCCACAATTTTCTCTGCGCGGTCATTATACAGCTTCCGCAGTCCAACATTATAGGACTCATCGTGGAACAACCGGTACCAGTCTTCCGGAACGCCTAGCTCCACGAATGTACACTCATCCGACATCATGGTGGCCAACGGCACACATGCGCTTGTTTTACCCCATGGATCTTTAAGTGCCGCATCATTTTCCATCCAGAATTTTTCCATATCGAGCGGAGCCAGTCCACCATTGACGCGTGCATCAGCCACCAGCTTTTCCGCTTTCTGTAAATGCGTTGCTTTTAAATAAAGACTCATCTAAAAATCCTCAGCCGTATTCTGCAGTCACCTCTTCGGCAATTTTCACCCACTCCCAGAGCCGTTGCGGATGATACCGGACCGTGCTGATGTCCTTCAAAATCACTTCCACAGCCTGCCCTTTCAGGATATCCAGCTTGCGATGCAACTCCTCACGCACGGCAGCCGGTCGCCAGCGGTCTTCCGCCAAAATGGCCGGACTGGGTTTTAATGACCAGACATACCGTCGGCTGGCCTTTTCCATGGCCTTGTTTAAATCCGCCCATGGGCTCATGGACACCTTGCGCAAATTCGGAATGCGCGCCAACACATCCAGTTTGTTGTGCAACGGCTCGCAACACCCGTAATAATTCAGTGCAAACCGCCGCATCCAACGGATTTCATACTGCAAGGCAAATTCCCAATGCATGTCAGGCGACACATCGGAAAAGATCTGTGCCGTGCCACATCCCCATAAATCATGAGCACGCACATGCGAAGGGTCATAGCCGACCATTGGAATTTCATCCGTCGCCCCATACCCGCCCGACCCGACGCGGCATCCTGTATTATTCAGCGCCAGGAGGTTCTGCTGTTCATATTGATCAAGCTTGCACAGGTAAGCGGTGGTCAGGCGCTCGAGCACCACGTGCATGTACTCCGGCCGCTCAATCAAATCCATCATCGCCTCAGACACGCCGGTCCAACGGATCAGCTCATCCCATGGGGCAAACCAAAAACCCGGTACACCGCAACGCTCCACAGGCAACACCCCGTCAAAAATGGACTTCATGACCTCTTCACGCGCTGCCGTCTGTGCAGCATCATACAGGACAACCGGCATTTTGATCTTTTCGATGTCCGCTTCTTTGCTGATCTGCACATGGAAATGACGAGACACAATGCCACTGGCCGGGTCAGTTTTTACTGTATCCACATCTTCGCTGATGCCAAACGCACTGTCCCTGATCACCAGCGGACATTTCATCACAGGGTCAACTATCGTATCGCCCTGCAGATGCCGCCACACGTAAAGTTCCTGCCTGAGGGCGCTCTCGATTTTCTGTGCAAACGGATCCTGAGCCTGCAGGATCAGCTCGCCATCCACATCCATTTCATGCCAGCAGATTTCGTTGATCCACAGCATCGGCTTGCCGGGCGCATTCCGGTTCATACGAGTCCATTCACGGCGACGTTCCTGCTGGACAGGCAACGCGGCAATCGACGCTTTCTGCGCCGCCAACCGGCGCAATATTTCACGGTCGTTTTGCGAAATTTTTATCATGCGCCCGGCTTTCCCATTTCATTCTGATAGGGGCTGCTTACAGACGTGCGAGGGTCTGGCCTCCATCCACCAGAATCACCTGCCCGGTGGAGTAGGCAATGTCGCCGCGCACCAACATGGCGGCTGCCCGACCTACATCTTCGGGCAGACCCCAGCGCCCTTGCACAAGCAAGCCTTCACTGATCAGTTTGTCATACTTGGCCGTCACAACAGCGGTCATGTCAGTCTTTATAATCCCCGGACGGATCTCGTAAACGGGAAAATTGAATTCACCGAGCCGCGCAGCCCAGAGCTTCGTGGCCATGCTGACACCGGCCTTGGATATGCAATAATCACCGCGGCTGACAGATGCCACGGTGGACGAAACCGAGGAGATATTGACGATACACCCCACAAAGGACGCATCTTCTTTTTTCTGGGCGATCATCCAGTTGGCCACAGCCTGGGTCAGGAAGTAGGGACCCTGCAAGTTAATCGTCATCAGACGCACAAAACTCTCTTCCGAGGCCTCCAGAATGTCAGCACGGACTTTCGGAGCTACGCCTGCATTGTTCACCAGCACATTCAGACGGCCGAATGCTGCACGGATTCCATCCAGCATCTGCTTGCGAGCTTCTGCACTTGTCACATCGGCCCGGCAATAAAGAACCTTCGCCCCAAGGGCTCGGAGGCTTTGGAGAGCGTCAGTCACTACCGATTCCTCATGGACATCGCACACCACGATGTCGCAACCGTCCTTTGCCAAGTGCTGGGCTATGCCCAACCCGATTCCGCGGCCTGCTCCAGTAATCAATGCAACTTTCTTCTTCATTACAACTCCTTGTCAAGAACCATTGCGACCCTGCGTTTTAAACTTTCAGTTTTGGCAACGCAACCCACGAACGTTTCCGCCAGGACTCAATCCCCTTTTCGGCAAGTTGCACACCTTTGGCCCCTTCCAGCAAACCCCACTGGAACGGCTCGTTTTTCACCACATGCCGCAGGAATAGTTCCCACTGCACTTTAAATGCGTTATCGAACTCGCGTTGCTCGGGCATCTTCTGCCATGTGTCGTAAAAATTGATCGACTGCGGAACATCCGGATTCCACACCGGCCGCGGCGTGGCACCATAGGGTTGCAACCATACATCGCGCAACCCCGCCACGGCAGAACCGTGTGTGCCATCCACTTGGATGGTCAGCAGATCATCGCGGCGCACCCGGGTACACCAGGAAGAATTAAAATGACAGATAATCCCGTTGACCAGTTCAAAGGTAGAGTAAGCCGCATCATCAGCCGTGCACTTGAAGACCTTTCCATTTTCATCCACACGCTTATCCATGTGCGTTGCACCCAGACAACTCACCGCCTTGACAGGCCCGAAAACATTGTCAATCAGGTACCGCCAATGGCAGAGCATGTCAATGATCATACCCCCGCCATCCTCCTTGCGGTAATTCCAGGACGGCCGTTGCGCCGGAACCACATCGCCCTCAAAGACCCAGTACCCGAACTCACCTTTAACCGTAAGGATTTTTCCAAAAAATCCCTTTTCAATGAGCGACTTCAATTTAAGGAATCCTGGCAACCAAAGCTTATCCTGCACCACACCATGCTTGACGCCTGCTTTCCTAGCCAAGGCGTACAACGCATACGCATCTTTGGTATTGGTGGCCGTGGGTTTTTCACAATAAATATGCTTGCCAGCTTTAATGGCCAGCTTAACTGCCTTCACACGTTCATTGGTTGTCTGAGCATCAAAGAAAACCGTATAACTCTCGTCTTTCAGAACCTGACTGAGATTCGTTGTCCATTTTTTCACACCAGACAGTTCGGCCAGCTTCTGCAATTTTAGAGGATTACGCCCCACAAGAATCGGATCCGGCATGATAAATTCAGTCGGAGAAATCTTCACGCCGCCGCTCTTGATGATAGGCACCATTGACCGCATCAGGTGCTGATTCGTACCCATGCGGCCGGTAACGCCATTCAGAATAATCCCCACCCGGTGAATTTTCGCTTCGCTCATAATTATTTACTCCTGTTGTTAAACCATCGCGCATTACCGACCAAGTTTATGCGGAGAGGTCCGTACATTGAGGAACGGCGCCCGCAGGCAGGGATGGAGCGTCCACACCCGCCTTGGGCAATGTGCCGGCAAGTTCTTGCTTCCAGTGTGCCACATCACCGGACGGGCCATAGCAATAAATCATCTTGGCGGGGGTAGCGCCCATGTTGGTTGCCTGGTGGAATTCACGACAGGGAATATACGCAGCCTGACCGGCCGTTAAGATTTTCCGTTCCGATCCAAGACACATTTCCACAGCACCCTCAAGGACCAGATACATTTCCTCCTGCTCCTGGTTGTGCCACGGCACCTGGCCGCCATTGGCATCCAGTGTCACATAACCCAGACTGAAGTTTTTCGCCTGAATGGGCGAAGCGCCGCCAGCCACATTCTGGGTGCGCCGGCGTGCCGGATAACGCCTACCCTCAATCTGCTGGAGATCCGCAATGATCATATGATTCTCCTTAACATCCTGAAATGAATCGTTACCGTAACAATAAACGGCGGAATCATCAACCTTTTTGGCATCACCGGAGAATCGCATTTTATCTATCGGCGGTGTGAAACAAAAGGACACGACCGCCGCTACCCGACAAGCAGGGGGAACTGGCAATATTCGGGAGCAACAAGAGGCAGCCGGGGCACATCGCTAATGGATGTTATTAGCCAAGCACAAAACCGCAAGCCATCGCACAATGCGACACGGTACACAACCAAACCAGCAAACTTTTAAAATCAGGTCAATCGATTTGTGAAATCCTTCAACTCCTCATCCGTCATTGAAGCGGCAAACTCCGCATCAGACTCTGCCAGAATGGCTCGAACCCTGGCCAGATCGCCACCCGCACCACGCACGGCTTCAACTTCATCCGGCATTAGATCCGCTTTTCCGCAGCACTTGATCACCGAACAAATACCGGTTTCCGGACACAACTCAACATTCAATGGGCTCATCATATTTTCCTTTTTATGCATGTTTACTAAGATAGGCGATCACACCTTCCGCCGTGGGTTTCATACCGTCCTCGCCATGCCGCCAGTTGGCCGGACAGACCTCGCCATGCTCCTCCACAAACTGCAGCGCTTCAAGCATGCGGACGGCCTCCTCTACATTGCGTCCAAGCGGAAGATCATTGACCAGTTGATGCCGCACAATGCCATGGGTATCAATCAGGAACAATCCGCGCAAAGCCACGGCGTCATTCACCAGCACATCGTAAGCGCGGGCAATTTTTTTGTCCAAATCCGCAACCATCGCAAAATCAACTTCGCCTATTCCGCCCTTGTTGACCGGCGTCTGACGCCAGGCCAGGTGCGTGAATTTAGAATCCACGGAAACCCCAAGCACCACCGCATTGCGCTCCTTAAACCGTTTAACCGCCTTGTTAAACGCAATGATTTCCGAGGGGCACACGAAAGTGAAATCCAAAGGGTAAAAAAAGAGGATGACATATTGTCCCCGACAAGCCGACAATTTTACTTCGCCAAATGATCCGTCCCCCATCACGGCTTCCGCTGAAAAATCCGGCGCTTCCTTTGTTACCAGCACTGCCATAATACACCTCCTTATTAGCCAGTTTCAAACGACCACATTTCAATGCTCAATAATTTGACACCAAAATAGTATCATTTCAAGATGTTTTGAATAATTTTTACGCCCGCCAGCACCTCCATACAGCCCGTTATCCTCAAGCAACCATACGGCGGCACACACCGGATACAGGTCTTACAACGAGGCTGGTAAAATAAGCACATAAAAACACCCCATTCACAAGCACTCGAAACTGAAAAACACCGGCGCGCCCCATCATGAAGTGAACGATCAGATCGCCGACACCGGGCGGCCTCGCCGCCCCGAACCGAACCGTACAACAACAAAAGGACGATACTCAACCCTTCCAACAATGTCGCACACACAGCTTGTAAAATCCGATTTATATTTCACCCGATATTCATTGCACCACCGGCAAAACGCATGCTAGCTTACAGTTTTCACTCTTTTGACGGTCAAGGAGCTTGGATTCGATGAAATGCATTCGTTTCATGGACACATCATTCCGGGATGGATTCCAGTCCATATTCGGCGCCCGTGTAAAGACTGATGATTTTCTGCCTGCGCTGGCCGCAGCGGCGGAAGCCGGCGTCGATAATTTCGAGATTGGCGGCGGCGCCCGCTTCCAAAGCCTTTATTTCTACACCCAGGACGACGCCTTTGACATGCACCGCAGATGCCGGGCAATAGTCGGACCATCGATCAACCTGCAAACACTCTCACGCGGCGTCAATGTAGTGGGCTTGGAATCCTACAACCGTGAAATCATTACCCTGCACGCCCAGCTCTTCGCCCGATCCGGCATCAGCACCATACGAAATTTTGATGCTCTGAACGATGTACGCAACCTGATGCCTTCCGGCACGGCCATCAAGGCAGCCGGAATTCACCATCAGGTCGCCATCACCATGATGACCCTGCCACCCGGCGCCGGCGAAACCTATGCACATAGCGCACGATTTTACGCCGACACACTGAAGCAGATTCTGGAATCAAACGTGCCCTTTGACAGTCTGTGCTTCAAAGACGCATCCGGCACCACCCCGCCGGTAATTGTCGGTGAAACCATCCGACTCAGCCGCCAGATGCTGGATCATGCCTTTCCCAGCCGACATGTGGACATTGAATTTCACACACATTGCTCAGCAGGAATTGCCGAACTCTGCCACATGGCAGCGATTCAAAGCGGTGCGGATCTGATTGACCTGGCAATGGCGCCGTTAAGCGGCGGTTCATGCCATACCGATATCCTGACAATGTGGCATATGCTGAAAGGCACCGACTTTGTGCTTGTCAATAATGCCGGCAAGGAGGTTGATTACGCCGAGATTTTGAAGGCCGAGGAGAAGTTCAAGGAGTGCATGGAAAAATACTTTTTTCCGCCCGAGGCCAAGGCATCCGAACCGCTGGTGATACTCAGCCCCATGCCAGGTGGGGCGTTGACAGCCAACACACAAATGATGCGCGACAGCAAGTGCCTGCACCGTTATCCAGAAGTCATCACCGCCATGCGGGAAGTGGTAGACCGCGGCGGCTACGGAACATCCGTAACGCCGGTCAGCCAGTTTTACTTCCAGCAGGCCTTTGCCAATGTCATGAACGGCCCATGGAAAAAAATCACCGATGGGTACGGCCAGATGGTGCTGGGATACTTCGGCAAAACGCCAGCCCTGCCGGACCCGGAAATTGTAAAACTCGCCTGCGAACAGCTCAAACTCAACCCCAACACCGAGGCCGTGGTAGACATCAACGACCGGCTAAAACCAGGCAAAGCGGACATTACCAAGAAACTCAAAGCAAGCGGCATCCCGATCACAGATGAAAATATTTTTATCGCGGCCATGTGCGGCGACAAAGGCCTTGGCTTCCTCAAAGGCAATCGCCCGCTGATGATCCGGTATAATGAACCTGAATCGTCCAGCGGACGACTGGAGAATGGAGCGTACACAGTCACATTCAACGGCAAATCCTACCAAATGCAGATATCCGACGGCATGCCGCCTGTCTTGCCCCCTGTGCCGACACCGGCAGCATCGGGTGCCAATCAACCGAACGTCACGGCAACAGGCGCATCAGCCGGCATTCCGATCAAAGCGCCCATGCCAGCTACAATTGCAAAAATACTGGTTAAAGCCGGCGACACTGTGTCAGCCAAACAAACGGTGCTTGTCATCGAGGCCATGAAAATGGAGATCGAGATCAAGACCGACCGCGCGGGCACAGTGGCAAGCATCCTCGTCGCGCCCGGCGACACCGTCCAAACCGACCAACCCCTGTTTAATATCAGCTGACACGGAAAGACGCCATCATAAACCCACGACTATGGCGTGAAAGTGGTTTATTCTCATCTCAGTTTTCTTCACGCATGGCAAGAAGATGTAAAATGTGTTTTTGGGTGCATTACAAATTACCTCTGACAAACAATTTTCCACAACAATTTTCCCATGTTGCCAACGATGTTAAACTAAAGTATTCTTATTTTTTAGTTGCTTAATAAATGTGCAATTTTATTCAAAGTTGCCCTATTTTACCGGACAATAGCAACTAATTTGGCGCGTTCGCTTACAATAATACGTTATGTCCAAAAAGAAAAAAGGATCACGAAATGAATAAATTAAGATATACAGTCACTGTTTGGATGGTTGTATTCCTAACGAAAACGGTCTTGGGCGGCGAGGCAGAGACAAACATCCCCCTTCGCGTGGCTCTTGACCTCTCCGACGGTTCTCACATCATCGGGATCCCCGCTGTCTCCTCCATTCCCATTCAAACCTCCTATGCAAAACTGGACGTCCCCCTCAAGCAAATCAAACATGTTAAAGTTGAGGACGATCACAAAAATGCATTATTGGAATTGTGTAATGGCGACAAGCTACAGGGAATCCTTCACATTGAAAAACTTAAGGTTGAGACCATATTTGGAAAGGTGACCGTGGGAATCGAAAACATTAGCAGCATCCATGTCAGTGAGAAAACGGGTGTTGGATTGCCGATACAACTCCAAGACGGCCTGATGCTGTGCTACTCATTCGACAAGGACGAAACAAGCAAGATGACAGATAAGAGTGGCAATGGAAATCATGGCGAAATGCAAGGAGCGACGTGGACACCCAAAGGCAAGGTTGGCGGGGCCTGTGTATTCAATGGTGATGGATACATTGACGCGGGGAATAGCCATTCTCTTGATATCAAGTCTGCCATCACCATGGTAGCATGGGTTCTACCACAGCAATCTACGGGGGATCACCCAATTATCGCCAAGGAAGGCGATGAGGGAAGACAGACGTACTGGTTCGGAGTTTATAATTGTCGTTTTGGCCTTCTTCTGGGCAATGGGCGCGGATGGGGACTGGATGCCCGTTGCAACGGAGATGTGTCACCGGATCAGTGGCAGCACCTTGCCGCAACGTGGGATGGTTCAATCTGGCGTTGTTATCAAAACGGGGTGTTGGTCGGCAATGGCCGATACTCCGCCACGATCCCAAACTCTCGGTCACCTGTACAGATCGGCCAGAATTCTGAAGCCAGAAACACACATTTCGAAGGAATAATTGATGAGATCATGATCTTCGACCGTGCCTTGTCAGAGAAAGAAATCCAACAAATCTACGACTTGCAGAAGTAACTAACGCAGTAAGACTAACGCATCTTTTAACGATTTTGCGCACGATATTGTAGGAATCTCTCTAAAGCACCATCTGTCCAGTTTCAAGGGCGAAGTCACTACAATCATGTTTTTCAGGTCACACCACACTTCCCCTGTTGCCGGACACACTGGATATTAGTATTCTTCCCCCATGCTGCAACTTGTACGAATCAAAAACTTGGCGATAGTTGAAAATATAACGGTTGAATTTGCAGCCGGACTGAATGTGATCACCGGCGAAACCGGTGCAGGAAAATCAATCATCATTGGCGCACTGGGGCTCCTCCTGGGCGATCGCGCAGACCGCAGCCTGATCCGAGCCGGCGAAGAGGCCTGCGGCGTTGAGGCTATATTTGAACTTCCGGATGCAACGCTCATCAATGCCGTCCTCAACGAGCTCGGCATGCCGCCTTGCGAAAGCGGCCATCTGGTCATCCGACGCATCATTTCCGCAAATGGTGCAAATAAAATCATGCTGAATGACAGCCCCGCAACTTTGCAGACCCTGCAAAAAGTTGGCAATCTACTGGTGGACATGCACGGCCCCTATGACCATCAGTCGCTCTTAAGCCAAGACTTCCAACTTAACCTCCTGGACGCATTTTCACATCTGGATAAAAAACGCACCGCCTACGCAGCGCTTTACCACCAAATGCAAGACCTGGAACAACAACGCATGGCCCTGAGCGGCAATGACCAGGATGTCGAGCGTCAGATGGATTCACTCGCCTTCCAGATCAAAGAAATCGACGATGCGAAACTTGATCAGCTGAACGAAGCGGAGATTGACCGCGAACATACGATGGCCGCCAACGCCCAGCAAATTCTGGCGCTGGCAGACAGGCTCTGCAACGGCCTTACCGATGACGAAAACTCGATGTTCAACCGGATTGTCGAAACACAAAGCATCCTGCATCAAATGACAGGACTGGTGGACACGGCCGATGAATGGCAGAAAGAAGCCAAATCCATCGCCATTCAAGTGCAGGAGCTGACCCATACGATCCGTTCATTTGTTGAAAAAATCGATATCGATCCTGCCCGGCTGCAATATCTCGAAGACCAAAAATCACTGCTCTACAAACTTAAACGCAAATATGGCGAAACACTTTCCGAGATTCTGGCCGTATCGGAAAAAGCCAAGGCCCAACTCGAAGATCTGGCAACCCGGAAGGAGCGCCTGAGCAAAATTGAAGCCCAGCAATCCGCCGTCCGCAAGGAATTGCTCAGCGCCGGAAAATCACTTAGTCAGGAGCGGCACAAGGGAGCGAAAGCACTGGTTGAAACCATCACCCGGGAACTGCAACCACTAGGCTTCCCTCATGGCGCCTTCAGCATGCAGATCACCGACTGTGAACCTCTGATTTCAGGCACGGATCGCGTGGATTTCTGCTTTGCTCCCAACACAGGCGAACCGGCACGTCCTTTACGCCTCATCGCATCCAGTGGCGAAATTTCACGCGTAATGCTCGCCACCAAGACAGTATTAGCGGAACATGACCGCATTCCCGTGCTGGTGTTCGACGAAATCGACGCCAATGTAGGTGGCGAGACAGGCAACGCCATCGGCGAAAAACTGCGGAGTGTGGCGGAAAAACATCAGGTGCTGTGCATTACCCACCTGCCGCAAGTCGCGGTTCATGGCCATACGCACTTTGTCGTGGCCAAAGACACGGAACAAGGACGCACCCACACCCACATCCGGCGCATTGAAAAACAGGATCGGATCGATGAAATCGCCCGCATGTTAGGCGGGCGTGATCTGACCAGCGTCACACTCCGTCATGCCAAGGAAATGTTGCAGCGCGTCTAATCAAGGTTTCGATTCACGCGCCCTTGTTTCAAACGTCATGGCCATGTTACCGCATCCCGCCACGGTCGAAGCACGGATAGAACACTGGATCAACCGCCAAGGAGGACAGGCGGACTCGGCAGTCTGGATCAATTGCACCGCATTGGAAAACGCCGCATCAGCGAAACTGACCTCATGCTGCCATGCTATCCAACCGTCACCAGCAGGAATCCGCTTGGCCCGACTATACTCCAACCGCCCGGAAAATGCACCCGTACTGACAAGACCGCCCCAAAAATCCGGTGGTGGATTCGGCATTTTTTCCCAAGATTCACGTGCCGCCCGCCCCCGCTCCTGTTCGGCCAGTAAACGCTGCAACTCGCACATGTCACCGCTGATCCGCGACTGCTTTGACCGGCAGGCGGTCAACTGCTGCCATGTTAAGAACGTCAACAACAATGACAGCAACGGCAATATCCATAAAAGCACACGCCGCAAAACCATATCCTGCTTCATGGAGCCACCCCCGCATCGATCGAAAACGCAATCCAATGGTCAGCCAGCGCATCGCCCCGTTGCAAAGCCACGGCATATCCTTTCGCTTGCAACATAGCCAGCAGACGTTCCGGCGTTTTCCAATCCCGCGTCGCGCCACGCACCACCACGCGGCCATCCGCCATTTCAAATTCGCTGATACGCACATCAACTTCCGCACCAACGCGCAGCACATCCGCCATATTCAAGGTCAATGTGTCCGCCATCAAACTCAAGAACCGGTCGCGTCCAGTGTCTTTTTTTTCCACGGCCTCGCGCACCATACGCAAGGCATGCTCGCCTCGAGCCCCACCAATGTCAAAGCCTGCCAGCTGCGAACATTCACGGTGAAAAACCGCCTCCGCCCGTGTGGTTCGGGCTTTCATGTAAGCCATGGCGCAGATATCCACACCGCAAAGAAGCATCCACGCCGCCACCGCCGCCACCGCCGCACCATATTGCCATACCCGAATCCGATGCATGACACGCGGGTGTGCACAAGCGCCCAAACGCAAATTGCACGGTACCACACCGCCACCGGCAGCACGGACGGCCAACGCTCGCGCTAAAAATAAATAAGGTGCATCATGAACCTGATGTTGCCCGCCCATTTCGCCCGGCAACCCGGGATAAAAATGGGCAATATCGCCATTTTTCTGCAAATCCGGCCCAGTCCAGCACCACTGCAATGTGGCGGGTGGACGCGATTCCGGCCAATACCCATGAACCAACCGACGCAACTGAGCCATGTCGCCGGCACGTAGCCCATGTGCATTCAGGAAAACCCCCGCCCGGCCAATCACCAGCACCGAGAGATCTCCGCATAGCCAGATGACGATCCTCCATCCGTCCGGTATCTCCTGTGACCCGGGATATTCCAACAAGCTCTGGCTCCAAATCGCCAAGCCTTCATAATCAAGGATTTCGGGATCCACGCCTTGTAGCCGTAAATATTCCAGCCGCTTGGCAACAGTCTCCCGGCGTGCCACAACACCCAACGCCCTCATTCCGCCACCGGAAAAAGATCGGAAGTCCGGGAACGTGTAAAAACAATCTTCCAGAGCAAAAGGCAACCCGACATCCAGCACGGTGGGCAGGACCTTGCGGCTTTTGCGGAGTGATGCAAACGGTGTATCCACCCAGCGCGCGAACCCGTCACGCACCGACAAAGCGGCAGCCACCGGTGTTACACCGGCCGGGATACCCGCATCCACTGCGGTATAAATCCACCGGGAACTCCGGCACTCAGCATGGACCACCACCGACGTCCCCGTCGTCGTGTCGACTCCATAACCGTTTTTTTGCCACCACCCCACGGATTACTCCCCTTTTCTCTCCGCCACCGCAGCCTCCGGCATGACCTGCCGTTGCTGGCTGTGCAAATCCTGCATAAACATCATAATCCTGCGCACCCCGAGCATGATAACCGAACCCACAATATAGATGACCGCAATCAAGAAAAATTTGCGATTGCCGCCTGAAATCCACATCAATCCGATCAGCATCCCCAGCACCAGCCCGCAAATTCCCATACAAAGCAGGATTCGGCTCACCATCTTGGATAATCGCACTCTGCGCCGCACGCGATGTTTTCTTATTTTGCCCACACACAACTCCCGTTTTTGAATGGCGAGTTCCACTCCGGCCCATCCAATTTGTTTCTTTGTAGTAAATATCTTACCAAAGTCCAAGATTGAAAAGTACCACCTTCATTTCTTATTATACAGTCCTATCTACAAGGGGAATGATCTGTATGCGCAAAAGTTGTCTTTGGATTGCCGGTCTATCCGGACTGTTTTTTTTATTGCCTGCAATGGCCCAAGAGTTTCCTGCATCTGCCAGCGCAGACGACCAGTTGGCCATCATCAACCAGTGGATGGGTGCCGGCGATGAAGCACGAGACAAAGGGCACACCTCGGCAGCGCTTGAGGAATACACGCGTGCCATAAAGGGCCTTACGCAACTTCAAGCCCAACAACCGAACTGGCAGCCCGGCATCGTGCAATTCAGGCTAGCTTATTGTCAGGATCAACTGCCAACACTGCAACAATCCATGCTGAAAGACGGAGCCGTCAAAGCCGCCACCAACGCCGCTATTGACCCGACCACCATCCGCCAGCAGGCGATTGAGCTTTTAAAGAGCAACCAAGCCGAGAACGCCCTCGAATTGCTCGTGAAAGGCCTGCAAAGCCATCCTGACAACATCCCCCTGCGCCTCTTGACCGGCGTCGTGCAATGCCGCCTTAAAAAATTCGAGGAATCCATTTTCATGCTGGAAGAACTGGCTCAAGAGCAACCCAGGAACCCTGCGGTACATCTCGCTTTAAGCGGTGCATACCTCGGCGCAGGACAAACCGATACTGCCAAAAAAGAACTTCAGTGCGTTCTGGAACAAGAGCCTAAAAACGCCCAGGCACATTTCAACTTCGCATGGATGTTGGTATTACAAAACCCCGTACCGGTTGAGGAAATCCGCAGTCACTATCAGGCATGGCTTGATCAAGGTGGCGCACCGGATGCCACGCTGGCAGAAATCACCCGCTGACCTGCTGCCACGCATAAACTGAAGCAGCCAGCACAAACAGCACCAAAGCCAGCATCACCAACACCCCTCCCCACGCGCGGCACTGAAGGTCGGAGGCAAGCCATCGTTGAACCACACGCCTGAATTGATAGGGGCTCATCACCAGCACGATTCCCTTCAGAACAATCACATAGGCCAATCCTGAAACCAGCCAGCTCCAGCGTGAAGGATGGAAGCGGGCCGCATCCAGCATGGGAGCCGCAACCAACAGCAGCAATCCGCCAAATGCACGGACTGCCAGCAGCTCCTCCATAAAGACATTCAACAACACAATCGCCAGCGGCACCAGCACCACCAGATAAGGCTTGATGACATCCACCACGCCCATTGGCATATGCACCAGCAGCATGCCCACCCAGATCATATCAACCGTGCTCAACAAAATCGCCACGGGAATTCCACGGGGAAAAGCCTGCAGCAGCCTGCGGAACTGCACAGGCGCAAGAATCATCCACAACCCCAGAAACCCAAAAGACATCCCGGAAATATTGGCTATTGTCTGTAACATCATTTTTATTCCTTTGCTTTCAAACCGCCACCCCGTAAATCGTCTGAGCCATCACCCGTTCAATCCGCACATCAATCAAATCACCAATACACACACCCGGCAACGGATCAAACACCACAATTTTATTTGTCCGGCTACGGCCGGACCATCGCTTGCTGTTACGCAAACTCACACCCTCAACCAAAACCTGCTGCACGGTGTCCACCAGCCGATGATTCAATCGCAACCCGCGTATATCCTGCTCATCCAATAGCCGGCGGTTTCTTTTCATCTTCTCAACATAAGGCACGTCATCCCTCCATGCCGCCGCCGGCGTGCCAGGACGCGGTGAGTATTTAAAAATAAAGGCATTATCAAAATCCATCATTTCCGCAAAACGAACAGTGGCCTCAAAATCCTCCTCGGTTTCGCCCGGAAACCCCACAATGATGTCCGTTGTCAGCGATAACCCGGGAACCGTATCACGCAAAACCGCCACCGCACGCCGGTAGTCGTCCGACGTGTACCCACGCCTCATACGTGCCAAAACACGATCGGATCCTGATTGCACCGGCAGATGCAGGTGGGGACAAACCTTGGGCTGTTCCGCCATCACACGCGCCAGTTCCGGTATGCACCCGGAAGGATGTCCGGACATAAAACGCACGCGTTCAATGCCGGATATCCCACACACCGCTTCCAAAAGGCGGGGAAGCGGATTCTTCAAGCCCATCGCAGAAATCTGATCAGCCGCCCAGACCTCCTGCCGTTGTCCGTACGACATCACACTTTGCCCCAAGAGCGTAACCTCCCGCACGCCCTGCGCCGCCAGCCCCTGCACTTCCGCCAGCACATCCGCCGCCATCCGGCTGCGTTCATGACCACGCACGTCCGGCACAATGCAATAAGAGCAGCGGCGGTCACAGCCGAACAGAATATTGACAAAAGCGGAGGGTCTCCCATCCGGCAAATGACCGCGCAAGCGGGTGACGTCCTCCTCTTCCCCGCTGGCGCACACTACCGGTCCACGCCCGGCAACGACCTCATCAAGCACTTCAGGCAAACGGGACACCCGCCGAGTGCCAATCACAAAATCCAAACCATGTATGCGCTGCAGAAGTTCATTTTGCAACCGTTGCGCCATGCACCCCATAATCCCCACAATCCTGCCCGGCGCATTCCGTTTGCCAACGACCAACAACCTCAATTTGCCCAGCGCCTTATCCTCCGCCTTCCCGCGCACACTGCAGGTGTTGACCAGAATTAAATCCGCCTGCGCTTCATCTGAGACTGATTCATAGCCATGCGCAACCAATAATGCCGCAGCGGCCTCGGAATCCCGGGCGTTCATTTGACAACCATAGGTGTGAATATGGAACCGCATGGTTGTGCTACTCCGCCTCTCCGGAACCCGATGCTGAATTTGCACCAGAAACACCGGAGGCTTTATCATGGTTGCGCCATCCCATTTTTCCAAAGACATCCGCCGAAAAATTCACCGGATACCACCGTGGCGCATCGCGGGTACCCCGCAGCCGCAATTCGAAAAGCTTGCTCAAAGGATATGTCACCACCCTCAACACCTTGGCCATGAAGGTCTTCTCCTTCATCAACCGCACCTGCACATCAAAATTAACATTCTGGTCGAATGTGTAGTTTCCCCTGCCGCTCAAACTCAGAACGCTGCCCTCAATCACCGCGTTTTCCGTGCTGAACATGCGGTTGCTGATGGCGAAATCCGCCTTCATGTCGGTCTGTCGAAGCACAAAATCAACCCCGGGTATAATCCGCGCCATCAAGGTGGAGAGCCCGCCAAAAACCGGCAACAGAAATACACGCCCGTTACGCACACTAACACGCCCGTTGCCGGTCATGGTGGCGCCATTGGAATCTTTGACCATACCTTGGACAAAAACCGAGCCGGATAGCGCACCGCAATAAGCCAGCCGGTTGGTGATCTTCCGATCCGCAGCCAAGCTGCCGAAATCTGCCTGGTCCAACTTGCCAGTGACCGCATACCGCCAATCCTGAGCGGCAAAATCGGTGGCTCGGACATCCACCTGTGCTCGCAAGAGCCCACCATAGAACCGCCCCTCTACAAATGGACAAATATTAGTCAGTCCTTCCATCTTCATAAAGAAACAATTGTTCGTAATAACAGGGTAATCACGGTAACGGAATCCGTAAAAATTACCGCCCCCGCGAAAGTCCGTGCCATGGAAATTCCCATAATCCACCACACCACGGCCCCAAAAATCAAACGGGCCTTCAAAATGACATTCCGGCAACGCGCCATTGGTCAGAAGTCCCAACATTTGCAACATTGCCTTGGGTTCAACCGAAGATCGAGCATCGAATTCCACAAGCGATTCGGGCGCGATATGAACGGTAATCCTGCCCGACGCGGTGCCTTCCTCACGGCTGACCACCAATGGCGCAAGACGCAACGTATTATGCTCATTTTCAATCATGACATCAACCCGACCGGTGGCAGACTGAACCGAAACCCCGCGAAAAACGCAGGCTGGCATCGAAAAATCCGCTGCAAGATAAAACGGATTGTGCGGCCGAACCCATGTGTGCATCTGCGCCACAACATGGGGTCGTTCCTGTTTCGGGAACTGAAAATTTTTCACCAATCTGGACAACGTAAAGAGCCCGTTGGCATCAATCATCGGCACCAGGGCGTTCGGATCGCAGTCACTGACGATCGCAACATTGAGTTCACGGTTGGTCATTGAATACGACACCGACCCGCCCAATGATTCCCGCCGCCACAATGAGCCGATGGAACCATCGATATTGGTGATCACAACATTCCAACCATCGCTGTAAACCACCGCATCCGCCCGGCGAAGCGTGACCCCTTGAATGACGACTCCTTGCACATCCGCATCGATTTTAAAAACAGGGGGCAACACGGGCACAGTCACCCGGCTTATCAAACCCGTCGGTGAAGCAAACATCTCAGGACGGATGATTCCCTTATGGATACTCACCCGGCGCAACATGCGCGACCTTGGCCCATCCACAAAGGGGTTCAACGTGATTTTCAACGTTTCAGCCTCGATCATGGGCGGACCGATGGATCGTTTTCTGAATATCCGGACGTCACGCAAGCTGAAATGCCGCAACGGCACAAACCGGACCGTCCCACATTGCACCGTGATATCGCCCTCATTGATCCGGGTTAACACACGATCCACCACCCACTCCGGCAACCCGAAAACGGTTGTGTAAAAGAGAATACTTACGAGCAACCCTACAACAATCTTGAAGCCTCGCCTGAGCGCTACCAGCCAAAAAAAAGACCGCCTGACGACATCATGATTGTTTGTATTCATATCCGGGAACAGGCCACATAAAGGCCATCTATAAATCAGCGGGGACGCTCTTCCTTCGCAAGATCCGACACATTCCCAAGCCATTCCTGCACCAGTCGCACAGCTTTATCACGCTCAACCACAAACATGATATCCTTGCCCTGCACAACAACATATGCATCGCCTTGTTTTTTCGGAACTCCGACGCTCAGCGTTACCGGGGGCGTTTCCGGCACATCAAACTCAAAGGTCAACCGTGTAAGCGAACGATCATCTAATCCATAACTTGCAGGACGCTCCGGCAGTTTTTCAACATGCAATGCAACAAAATCAGAAACCAGCGAAAGGACATCCGACGCGACCTCCGGCAACACAACGACATTGGTCGCTGCCGTCTGCCAGACACCCCCGTCAGTCCGCGTCATAATGGCTTCCCGCCCCTGCCGCGACCATGTCACCCGGCGTATATGGTCGGAAGCCACGGCCACCACCGTGCGTTCATGAAAAACCAGGGGATTCGTCCATGCATTATCCAGCGCCGCCATATCCGCCGCACGAATGGTGAAAACCGCGGATTCATCATCCAAATACCCATATTGCTTTGATGGATCATCCGTCTTTGAACCAAACCGCACCCGGTGCACAAGACTGGGATCAACTTTTGCAAGCGGGGGTCCATCAGCGAGGTTGTTACCCTTGACCCAATCCTCCTCCGGTCGCGAAATGGAAAACTGCAGCAAACGTTGTGGCGGTTGCAAACCTAACGCTGTTAAATCAGCCGGAGCCGGTTCCACAAAAGTATCGGCATGCAACGCCAACGCCTTCGCCAACCATGCCATCACGACCGCCTGATCCGCATACGCGTGCAAAGGTTCCATGATGGTCCATCCGTCCGGGTTATGCCACTCCATCGTAATTTTGCGATCCTGATCCTGCAGGGCGATGTAACGAATATCGCGAGGAGTCCAGGCAAACAACCGCGAATCCCTCAACCGGCTTACCGTCAGGGAGCACGCATCCATCACCATCTTATCAACCGTAAAAACCGAGTCGCCGTCACGCAGGCGGGCGTAAACCGTTTCCCCTTTTTCATCAGCCGGTTTGCCCAGCACCAATTCGTCGCCCGACTGGTTGTCGCTGTTCCACACCGCCACGCGCACCGTGGTTTCATCACTGGCAAGCCCATAGGATTCCATGACTGACACATCGGATGAGGAGGGAAGCGCAGCCGCAGCGGAAGGATTCCCCCCCACGCCCCGATCCCACACAAACCGGCGAACCTCCAACGCATACAGCAAATCCAACACCCCGTTGACACGCTCAGTATCGGCACGGCCCTGCACCGGTTGCTGCAGCCACCATTGCGCGCCGTTACGCATCAAATGAATATAGCCACCGCGCGGATCATGAATTGTCATGCGGACGGTCCTCATGGTTTCGCCGGAAAACACAAGGCGATCACGCAACACCTCCAGCCGTCCAGGAATCGCATCCTCAAGGCTCCTGTCAACTGCCAGAACATCATCAGAATTTTCGCGGCGCACATAAACCAGATTACCGACCGGCGCATCGGCGCCCACATCCAGGCGGAAACGGCCAACCGCATTCGAGAAAACAATCACATAGCGGGGCACCGCCAGCCCATAATCGTCCAGTTTTAAATCCCGCGCCCGCCTTTGCTGCGATGTAATGATTTCCACTGTCCGCAGGGATTGGACAACACTCATGATCCGCTCGACCTCGCCCTCTGACGCCCGCCCCTGAACGGGTGAAGTCATTATCCATTTTCCATCCTTGCGAACCATGACCACGGTGTAGTTTTCCGCCTGTATAGTTAATTCGCTGGCAACACCCCGTTCCTTGAACACCACCCCGATTTTTTTGCGTTTTTGATCCACAGAATCCAACCGACGATCTGCACCCCATACCATGATCAACAGCGCAACAACTATCATCAACAGCTTGATCGTAGTTTTGAAACTCATGCGCGGCGCCTCCACCAGACCATCAGCCCGATCACAGCCACCACCATCGGCAAACCCAGCACCAGTTTCAATATCAGGCCTTCACTCTGTTTCTCATCCAGTCCCAACTGGAGAATCATGGGTGACCGCGACGCAATGCCAATCAGCGCTTCGCGCTCTAGAAGCCAATTGAGCGAATTAATGAAAAAATCAAGGTTGGCACCCAACCCCATGTTCAAAGCCGAGTTAGCCACCATATCGGAATCACCCGTAATCACCATCCGGGTGGATTTGACACCCACGCTGACCGCGTCGCCACCTTTTTCAACGGCAACCGCCACAGCAATAGGCCCCTTGCGGTCTTCCTGGGGATCGAATTTAACAGGGCTTTCAGCCACATTCACATTTGCCCAGCCTTCCGTCGATGTGGCTGCCAACACCGTGACCTTCGGACGATCCGCCGATACAATCGAGCCATCCTGGCCCACCGGCTGGACAGAGCGCGGCGTAAACAACATAATGGAGGTGTTCTTGAATTTACGCGTGATGGGATGGTCGCCATAATCCGTGACCAGCAATTCACGGCCGGTCAAAGAGAGCCCGTAAACCCTATCCTGCCCCACTTTGACACCCCATTGCTCAAAAAGGCCTTCCAACCCTGAGTCAACCGTTGGATTCATCAGACACAGCAACCGTCCCCCCCTGGCAAGATATTCCTTGATCACATCCGACTCCACGCTGCTCAGCGGCGTACGGGTCCCGGCAATGACCAGAGTTGCGCAGTTGGTGGGAATCCCCTGAGCGCGATTCAACAACAACGATTCGACATCAATATTATCACGCCGCAAAGCGCGTGCCATCGTCGCATAGCCCCGTGATGCGGTGCTATCAATCGCAGGTTCACCGTGGCCGGCAAGGAAGTACACCGTCGGGCGCACCGTTTGTGACAGCATTTGAATCGCAGACGAAATCGTTTCCTCGGCTTTAAATCCAGTCATTTTTTTCATGACCTGCCCATCACGCAACGTAACGTCATAGTCCACAAGATCTTTGGCTTCCAGAATCTGGCGGCGGTTCTCATAATCCAGCACAATAACATTCGGCTCCTGAACATCATAAAGGCGCGCCAGTTCACCCGCCCTGGCCAGATCGCGGTGCGGATCCACAATTTCGAGTGAAAAGTAAAGCGCATCCACCTTGCCGGCTTCATACTCATATTGGCGCAAGAGGTTGACCACATCTGCATAGGATTCATGATCGCGCTGAAAGAACACCACCACCCGCAACTCCCCTTTGAGGCCAGACAAAAGCGTCTGGGTTTTATCGGAAAGCGTGGCGGTCTTAAACGCGCCGATGTCCCAGCGCTGGTCAAAATAACGGAGAGAAAGATAATTCACCAGCACCAGCGCCACCAAAGCCAATAGAATGGCCAACCCCGTGTTAAGCCCGCTCACATACCGGCGGCGGCGCTGCCACCAAAGCCCTTTGATCACACTCTTGCCCGTCATGCACAACTCCTTTTCAACGCGTGACGCCTACAGCCATCGCCGCGACTCCAGCACCCGCACGGCCGTAAACAACATAAAAACCGCACCCGAGATGTACAAAACCCCGGGAGCCAGATCAATAACGCCACGCGCGAAATCCTCAATATGAATGGTTGCAGAAACGCCCTCCACCACCCGGCGTGAAACACCCGGCACCATGGACCAGAACCACCCAAAAAAGAGCACCATCCAGTTGGCGGCAAAACAGCAGATGGCGGAGATGATCTGGTTACTGGTCAGCAAAGACACCAGCAACCCGATGGAGAGCAGAAAAACGCTCAACAGCACGGTGATCAGCACTCCCCCCGCCACCGCACCCGGATCCACCATCGCCAATGTGACCGCCGGACACATTTTCATCAGCAAAAAGACTGTACCCACCACTGGCGCCTGCGCCAACAAAACGAATGACAGCGCACCGAAATATTTACCCAGCACAACCTCCAGTTCCGTCACCGGCGCGGTCATCAACGTTTCCAGAGTGCCCTGGCGCTTCTCCTCGGCAAAGAGCCGCATGGACACCACCGTCACCAGCACGGGCATCCAGAAAAAAATCGAACTGAATAGCAAAATGCTGAGCCGCTCCGTGTTGCCAATGTTGTGCAGAACCGCGCCGATAAAAGTCCCCATCGCCGCGGCAATGAACACCACCATGGTCACATACGCCACCGGGGACAGGAATAAACTCGTCAGCTCCTTGCGCCAGAGAATAAAAAAATTACGCATATCAGCCCTCCCGGACCAGTTCCACAAAAACGTCTTCAAGATTACGGCGCTCCATCCGTAATTCGCGCAACACCCATCCATTGGCGGCCACCGCCGCAAAAACCTCCGAACGCACATCACATCCGTCCGCACACTCACAGGTTATGCTGCACCGTCCGTCCGTCGATGCGCCAGCCACTTTGAGAATCCCCGGAATCCCCTGCAGGGCCGCCACGACGGCATCACAGGGACCCACCACCTCAAGCACCACCTGCGGGCTGCCCCGCATCAGCGCCATTAAACCAGAGGGTGTCTCGGCCGCTATAATGCGGCCTTTATTGATGATCACCACATGGTCACAGACCATCTCCACCTCGGAAAGGATGTGGGTGGACAACAAAACCGTATGGATACCACCGAGACTTTTGATCAGCTGCCGAATCTGCCGAATCTGGGTTGGATCAAGCCCAATGGTGGGTTCATCCAAGATCAACACCGGCGGCTCATGGATCAGGCTGTCTGCCAAACCTACCCGCTGGCGGAACCCCTTGGAAAGATTGCCGATAATCGCCCGGCGCTGCTCTTTTAAGTTGCAGGCGGATAACACCACATCCAGACGCTCGCGCAATTTCTGCCGGCGCAGGCCTTTCAATCGTCCACGAAACAGGAGATACTCAGCAACCCTCATCTCTGTATAAAGCGGCGCGTTTTCAGGCAGGTATCCGATCCTCTGCCGCACCGCCACGGAATCTTCGAAAATGTCCAGCCCATCAATGGTGGCGGTGCCGCCGGTGGCCGGCAGGAATCCGGAAAGAATCCGCATGGTCGTGGTTTTGCCCGCGCCATTCGGGCCGAGGAAACCGACGATCTGCCCGCGCGCCACATGAAATGACACGTGATCAACCGCCACGGTACGCCCGTAAACCTTAGTCAGATTTTCGACTTTAATCATGCCATGTCCCGCATCAAAATTTGACTTTTCATATCAAGTCGTTATGGTATCCGGCAACCCGCTGATCTTGCCGGATTGAACAAGGGGATAAGATATGAACTTTTCCTGCATATGGCAAACTTGTTTTCCCCATTCAGCGCATTACCGCGCCATCACCCAGACGAAAGCGCTGCTAGTGAGGGAAACCGCGGCAGAAGAAGATTGCTTTCCATTCAGCGAGCGGCACCTCCAATGTGTTTGGGCTGATGAAAAACTGCGTCCGTCACCACTATACACCAGCGGCGGGGAACCCGTAACGATTGCACATCCCGGACAATGGAATCTGGAATCCGGCCCAGACTTTTTAAATGCCGTACTCCTCATAGGTGCTGAAAAACGCCGCATCCAAGGCGACGTGGAAATCCATGTCCACCCAAAAGACTGGCAACGGCACGGACACACCAGGGATACTCGCTATGGCGCACTAGCGGCACATGTCACCTATTTTTCCGGCGCAGCAACCCAGCTGCCGCCAAAGACCGTCCAAATCGCATTGCAACCGGCACTCAAAAAAGCACCTTTCTTCAGCTTTGAAAACATTGATCTTACGGCCTATCCATTTCTGCCGTTTTCCGCCCATGCCCATCCTTGCGCCATGCGGCTGGCGCAATATACGCAGGAACAGCGTATACACCTGATGGAAGCAGCCGGCGAAGAACGGTTGCGCCTCAAGACCAACCGCATGGCACAAGCCATTACAGAGCAAGGCGCAGAGCAGGCATTATATGAAGAAATGATGGCCGCCATGGGCTATAAGCCTAATCGTGCTGTTGGCCGCCAATTGGCACGAATACTCCCGCTCGACGCATTGCGTGAAGAAGCAGCCAGCCAGCCGTTCACAGCGTATGCCGTTTTGGCCGGTGTTGCCGGGCTCCTGCCAGAGAAAATTGCCCCCGCCCTGCATGCGGATGCCCGCAGGTTTGTGCGCCAGCTTTGGGATGAATGGTGGAAACATCAATCCGCAGGGGATCACGCCCGATTGTCACGCGCAGACTGGCAACTGCACACCATCCGCCCGGTCAATCATCCTTTGCGCCGGTTGGCAATCATGGCGGATCTATTCATCGGCAATACGCCACTCATGCCACTTTTGAACACACCGGGCAAAGATCCGGTAAAATGGATGCAACGGATACAAAAGCATCTCAGCCAGCCGGCATCCATCACCTTCTGGCAACACCGAATCGGATTGAACAGCAAAACACACCCAACCCCCGTTGCGCTACTGGGCCCCGACCGCATTGCCGCCATACTGGCAAACGTCATTGTGCCTTGGATAGCGGCAACCGGCGGCAATGTCAGCACACTGCTGCCTCTGTTACCGCCTGAAGAGAAAAACGCGGTCACAAGGCAAACTGCACAATTGCTTTTCGGCCATGACCACAACCCCCGCCATTATCGCACCGGACTATGCATGCAGGGATTAATGCAAATTTTTCAGGACTTCTGCCTTCCCGCCCGCCACCTTTGTGCGGATTGCCAACTGGCGAAGATGCTTTGATCAACGTCGGGGATTCTGCCAAAAACAACCCCACCAAAAACCCATACAACTGCCAGTGACTTTCCCTCATGGACGGATTTAGAGCCTATCTTCCATCCGTGTTATCTGGCACATCCATAATAGCCCATCTAAATTTTAAATCTCATTCAGGGTAGATGAGACCAAATGAGACTAAATGAGACTCTTTTTGAGAAATATTTTTGTCTCATTTTATCTGTAACCAGTTACCTTTCATTTTGTTGCGATATTTATATGCGCATTTAAGTTTATTTTGAGTCTCATTTTCGTCGTAATCATTTCTAGTGAAATAAGTTACGTATGAGATTGGCGTTTTCTGTGGTTTTTGGAGCGTCTGACGCAACTTTTCCGTCTGTTCCTCCGCGCATGCCACCTGTCGACGCAAGCGTGGATCGGGCGCCAGCAACTCGCTCCACCTGACCCCAATCTGCGTGCGGGTTGAAGTCGCTGAAGGAGCTGCTGCAATGAGCGGGCGTTGTGGAATCCTGGGCTGCGGCAAGGGGCGAAGTACCGGTCTTAACCGCAAGATCGAGCTGGACCGTATCCTCATGTCTTTCGACGTACTGAACGCGCCGAAAGACATCCGGGCATTGATCCTTGAAGCGCTCAACTCCGACAAGTGGGATTGGTTCACGGACTGCGACGGCTGCACTTGCGTTTCGGAGGTGTACTGGCCCACCATCTACTTCCCGCCCTGCCTGCGCCATGACTTCGACTGCATGCCGGGTGTGGGCACCCCCCGCTGGGTCGCCAATGCCCGGTTTTACCGCATCCAGCGCGCCTATGGCATGTCTGCCCTCCGCTCAGGCCTCCGCTGGCTGGGCGTCACCGTGGCGTGGTATGCGTGGATTAAGTGGAAGGAATAGCAGTTAGTCGTTCAGACCTGATTGTCCAACGCCTGCCTTCACCGTTTACGAGTCCGCCAGAGTGAGCAATACTTTGGGAGGCGTGGTTGTGCAGTCACATCTTGACCTCAATGGGGACGTTTGTGTTGCCTTGATTCAGAATCCCTTCTAGCTTCCTTTTGAGTTTGTCCGGATGTTGCGCGTAATCGCGCATTTCGTCTCTCTTTTGCTTTGTTCGCTCCTGCGCCCATTTGAGTTGCGCGTCCCAACGGGGACCACCCGTCCACGAATGCGGGGTTGCGTAGAAAAGGAAACGGTTCCTATCCAGAGTGTCGAGCATGTTGAGGCTTCCGATCAGCACCGATTCCAAACAATAGGCCGCATGGTTTGTCTGGCCAGCCTCGATGGCGGAAAGGGCCATCGAGTCGAACAGAATGTGGGACTTGGCAGACACCTTGGCCTGTTTCGTCTCGCCAATCATGAACCCGAGAATGAAGGTCCCGAGTGCTACCACAACCAAGATTATGATACTTTTCCAGTTCATCTCTTCATTGCACAACATTGTATTATGCGTCACACATAGCAAACCTCAACCACATCCAAAAATCTGCAAAGCGTCAAACACGCCGTTGGAACCACGCGTGATGTTTCCATCAACCTGTCCGAATGCTAGATCGTAAAATCCGGTTTGTCAATGTCCGCCGGGCTGGCGTAACGGGGCTTGGTGCCGTATTGGAAACGTCTTTCTATTCATCCTCAAAACGCCAGACCCCATTGGTTGCCGTCACTCTTTTCCGAGTGTCGGCAATTTGCACATACGGCTTCTTGTCTATCGAAATCAAATCGTACCAGTTCGAGTTGATATTGACACTGAGACTGAGCGGTGATCCGGATCGCATCATTAAATCATACGTGCCGTCGAAATTGTTGTCGAACATGGTCGGAGCGTTGCTTTGGATGCCGGTGGAGACCGAGTATGAATCAAAAATAGCATCTCCATCCTTGTCGATTAGCGAGATGGACTTGTGTTCAGCGTCACACGCCATGATATTGCTCGCTGTTCCGTTCGTGTGTGAGTCGGAAATGACGACACCCAGAAAGTGCTTTTTCCTCTCGCAGACGTACAAAGAGGCGTTCGACTTGCTGGCTGGCGCAAAGATCAAATACTGACCGAGTTTGATCCCACGCGCGTTTTTAAGCCAAGAAGTGGAACTTCCGAGCGTCTGGTTGTCGAGGGATGACCAGCTAGCTGTATAGTCCCTTGGGCGTGTCAGCATAGCCCCGATAATTGAAAACATGAGCCATGCGACAAGGAACCCTATGGCGAACCAGATGATTTTCGTTTTCATCTTTCTTTTCCAGTGTATCAAGCCTGCTTCACGCGTGATGTTTCATCAACCTGCCCGAATGCTAGATCGTAAAATCCGGTTTGTCAATGTCCGCTGGGTTGGCGCGTTTGACTAGGTGGATTTAGCCGTTTTAATGGTCATTTTGTGGCGCAGGGACTTCCATCGGCACCAAAATGTTGTTTGAGCTTACTTCTGATGTTTTCCGGAATCGGATATGTTGTCTGGTCAGGATGCTGTGCCAGCACATGTTCCCAGATTTTCCGTCGCTTTACTTTCCGCCCGCACAACTTGCATGTACAGTCATCAGATGGATAATGGCTCACGTATGGTTCGCCAACCGGATCCCATAGATTTGCAAAGTGTGGCATGGTAGGTGATTTTGGTGCGACTAGTTCGATGACGCCAGTGCCGTCACATTTCGAACAGGCCGCATCCTTGCCGAGACACGAACACGTCTCTGGAATCACCTTTTTCATTCTGTTTTGGTACTCCAACAGTGTTATTGGCCTACCTCATGCGCAATGTTTCCGTCAACCTGCCCGAATGCTAGACCGTCAAATCCGGTTTGTCAATGTCCGCCGGGTTGGCGTGTTTGACTGAGGTGGATTTAGCCGTCTGACCTGATAGCGGGTTCACGGTGCGGTTCGAGTCATCTGCTTTTCTTCTCTGTGAAGGTTGAGCTGGTAAACAAAATCCCAACCACCATAATGCAGACCGAAACGGCATGAAGGAGCATTCGCAGCGAGGGGTCCTGTACATATCGACGTACTATGCTTGCAAGGATTGCCCCGGCTAGGCAGATCAATAAGACGAGGGCGCGTCGTCGTACAGACTTTGGATCAGCGGGAGGGGGAGGAGGCTGTTGACCTCTGGCTTCGATCTCAGCAACAACCATGGCATGGCGATCAGGGTGAACCGTTTTGTCGATAGAATTCCTGATCGACAGAAGGTCTTCATAGGATTGGGTTTTGAGATAATCGGCGTAGGATGGCTCGTTCATTTCTTTGGTCTTTCAAACTCGAACAGTTATATATGGTCTCTCATTTCTTCCCAATGTGGCGGGCAAAGAGGTTATAGATTCCACATATCAAAACGAATAAAATCAAAGTAGCACTCATAAATGCGACGAATCTGCTTACCGGATCCGTCGGAAGATCATACTGGTTCAGAAAGGAATCACTATCCACCTTTTTGTAAAACAACATGACAAGTTCAACCGCCACACCAATTGCCAATGAGAACCAACCAATCACAATTCTTGGCTTGGCTTCCTTCACAAAAAAATACTTATTGAGCCAAGCACTCACAGTGTTATTCTTCGCACTTTTCGAAGGCATACTTGTCCATCCTTTTGCATGATGACAGCAACCGATCCCCATCTAATATTTTAATTCTATAAGGCAATGCGGGCTGCAAGGCAATAATCAAAACACCGCTGCACCCCTCACACCTGCGCTGCCAATTTCCGAAACTGGGCTTTATCCCCCTTGCTCGCGGTGCCGGATGCAACTTTTGCGGCCAGTGCGGCGAGTTCATCGGCGGGCTTCACCTTGGCTTGATCCACCTGGCTGAAGTGGGGCTGACAGTGGTTTGAAGGCCCAAGCGCACATTTTTTCCAGAATATTTCACTTTTTTTGAACCCCAGCCGTCCAGCAAATCCGGGTGGATGTATTAGCTGTGGGTGCAATTGTGGGTGCTTTTGTGGGTGCTTTTGTGGGTGCTTTTTGCGCCACTATTTGGATTTGTCGGGAAGTGTACACATTTCCGACCAAAAAGTGAAAACCATGAAATTACTTAGGAAAAACAGGTGTTTTCAGGCCAAAAAAGTGGTGGGCGATACAGGAATTGAACCTGTAACATCCAGCGTGTAAAGCTGGCGCTCTGCCAATGGTATCACACGCTACAAAATCCGGGGGATCTGGAAGATAAATGCATTCCCTTGCGGCCGAGATTCCGCCCAGATTTTTCCGCCGTGTTTTTCAATGATCTCTTTGGTGATGTAAAGCCCTATGCCGGAGCCCTTCACCTTTTCCGTTCCGGGCTGGACTACGCGCGAGAACTTCTTGAAAAGCTTCTCCAGATCAGAGGATGCAAGCGGCTGGCCGTCATTATAAACCTCCACCTCCAGCATATCACCGATGTCGCGCGTTGACATGACGATCCTGCCGCCTTTCGCCCCGTATTTTATCGCGTTGCTCAACAGGTTATTCGCCACAATCTGCATCAGGCTCACATCCGCCCGGACCCGAACCAGCGGGTCCAATTCGTTGATGATTTTGATCTCCCGCTCCTGGGCCTGTTCGGCAAGCGCCTCCTCGGAGACTGAAAACACATGTTCAGCAAGCGAGAACCCGCGCTTGTCGAGATACAGTTCGCCTTTTTCAATCCGGCTCAACCCCAGGAAATTCTTCACCGTATCCGCCAGATAGCCCAGGTTGCGGCTCATGGCCCCAAGCGCCCGGACCTGCTGCCCGTTGACCTCCCCCAGTATCTTGTGCTCCAAAAGATACGCATTCAGGACAATCGAGGACAGCAACCCGTTCACCTCATGGGACACAAAGCCCACCAGATCGAGGTACCGTTTGTTGAGGGCCGCATACTGCCCCATGGACTGCTTGAGGCTCTCTTCGCGTTCGCGGACTTTCCCGGCCATCACGTTGAACGCCGCAATCAGCCGGTCAAACTCCTCAATGGAAACAGACGTGCTGAAAGGCTGCGTGAAGCGGCCGTCAGAGATCCTGCTGATGGCATCCAGCATTTTTTCCATGGATGCGGACATGCGCGATGTCAGGAAGCAAGACAGGAAAAAGGCCAAAGCACCGGCGCACACGATTATGCCGAGAAAGACCATGAACAGCTGCAAAACCAGATCCTTGAACGGCTTCTCAAGGATGCCGACATAAATGATGCCGATCACCTTCCCGTTGATATCGCGCACCGGCTCATATGTGGTCAGATACCAGTCCGTCACCACAAACGCCCGGCTGTGCCAGGAATTGCCTTTTTTCACGACCTCATCATAGACCTTCTGCGAAACCAAAGTGCCAACGGCACGCTGGCCTTTGTCATCAAGGACGTTCGTCACGATCCGGACGTCATCAAGGAAAATGGTCACCGTAGCCACAGGTTTACGGTCATAAAATTTATCCTCGAAAGCGACATTGACGATCTTGTCGATAAAGTCGGGGTCTTTATTGACGATCCGGCCACCATAGAGCAACGCCACCACATTCCCCCGGGAATCAAAGAAGGGCCTGCTGTACTCTATGCTCAACGCCGTGTCCAAAATGACCCGCCGGGTCGGATAGGCTTTTTCCGTCTTCTGCAATTTGATCAGGGCGTGCTGATATAACGGTTCGCCCATCGCCTTGAGTTCCAGAGGATCCACCAACCGGTTCCCGCCGAATGCGCACTTTTTTTCAAGGGATTGCCGGACAATCTCGCTCTTTGCCCGGGCGGCCTCTTCCGGCGTGACGATATAGAGGTAATCCAGATCAACCGCTTTTTTCAACACCACCAGATCGGTCTGCGGGGTCGCAATGGAAAACGCCATGGCGGTGCGCTCAAGCTGGCTGCGGTATTCCGCGCCGACCACCTTGATATCAAGGTTGACCTTTTTCTGGGCCTCGCCAATGATGTATTTCTTGACCAGGTAATAACCCAGGACCGCGCTCAAAACGCTCAGGAACGCGATGACCAGCGCAAAGAAAAGCAATATCTTTGATCGAAGCGTCGCCCTCTTCATAGAAATCCCTGCATTATCAGGACCTGTCTCAAAACCGGATTGGGCAATGATTGCATTGTTTTTCGTCCAGGGCAAGGCAGACACACAGGTGCGATGCCTGTAAATTCAAAAGGCCTTCCCCCTTGATACACAAGCCATGCACAAACAGGGATCAAAACGAACCATCCGTAAAACAACATAAACCTATTTCAGCTTGGCTTTCAAGACATTCGACAGCCGCATGGCATCAATCGGTTTTTGAAAAACCCCGCTGAACCCCAGCTTCGTGTAATCCACGCCCGCGGACATGCTGTCCCCGGCCCCGCTCAGCAGGAAAACGGGCGTGGAGCTCCCCATGAGCTTCAGATCCCTGACGAACTGCGCACCGGCATCGACCTCCTCCATCATGAGGTCGACAATGATCAGGTCCGCCGGGGCAGCCTTATGTTTCTTGAGCCCCTCCTCCGCGCTGCCGGCAGTCACGGTCTTATAGCCCCAGGACTGCACCAGGACATTCAACGCCTCAAGGAAATCGTTATCATCGTCAATCAACAGAACCACATGTTTGTCATTTTTCATTTCCAGCTCCTTTGCCTGCCATCATCCAGAAATCTGCCGTTCTGAAAACGTCTTCCCTTTCAAAACTTCCGCCAGAAAGGCCAGCGCCGCATCCAGGTTCCGGCCGGCCTGCTCCGACAAACCATAGCCGAACTCATTGAACCGGTAGCCGCGTATCCCCAGCAGATACGCCTCGGTTTTTGCGCCGAAAAGCTTGTGCGCCAAACCCACCACCGCCCGCGGCTCAACACTGTGGCTGCTGAAGCTGATCTCGGCCAGGGGCGCGACCCTTGTAAAGGAAAACGGCTCCCTGCCGCCAGCCGCCGCATCAACAAAAATCACCGTCTCGTATTGCGCCACGGTGGCCGCATCTTCCACCATCAGCTGGTAATCCGAATCCACAGCCACATCCGGCAACCCCATCTTCCCGACCGCCTCGGCCGCGGCCGGCCCCAGCCCGTCATCCAGCCGGCCCGGGTTGCCAAAACCGATCAACAGAATCATGCCAGCCGCCTCCCCTCAATCCTTGACCCGGCGGTCGAGGAGGTTGCCTGCATGATCCACCAGGGTGACCTCAAGCGGCATCCGGCCCATCGCGTGCGTCGCACACGACAGGCACGGGTCATAGGCCCGGATCACAACCTCGATATGGTTCAGCAGCCCTTCCGTTATCTCAACGCCACTCAAATGGTCCTGCGCGACCTTCCGCACCGCCCGGTTCATGGGCTCATTGTTGTTTGTCGTGGAAACGATCAGGTTGGCCATCACTATAAGGTCATCCTTGTTGACCTTATAGTGATGGAACAAGGTGCCCCGCGGCGCCTCGATCAGACCGACCGCCTCATCCCGGCGTTCGCCGGTGACGACCAGGTCATTGCCCTGCAGGTCCTTGTCGTTGAGAAGCGCCTTGATCCCCTCGATGGCGTGCAGGTTTTCGATCATCCGCGCCCAGTGATAGGCCATGCTGATATTGTTGGGCTTGCCGCCGGTGAGCGCCATAAACTCCTTGCGCGCCTGCTCCGCAAGCGGCGTGTCGATGAAATCACAGGCATTGACGCGAGCGAGCGGCCCCACACGGTACCAGCCATCCCCGGGGCCGATGGACTTGATGAACGGGAACTTCATGTATGTCCAGTCACGGACTTCCTCCGCGATATATTTATAATACCCCTGATAATCGACATGGTCGAAAATCTTCTTCCCCTGCGCATCAATCGCGCGGAGGCCGCCGTGGTACAGATCCATGGCGCCGTCCTTGCGGACCAGGCAAAGGTGGTTGGAATCAAACGAGCCAAACGGCTTGAGCATCTCCAGGTTGGCCATCGTGTAGTCGCGGGCAATCTTCAGCGCGCCCTGCCCCCACGCCAGCATCTGGTCGATATCCTTGAGGAAAACATCGCGTTCGGCAACCGAGAGGTTCTTGTTCACGCCGCCCGGGATGGCGCCGGTCCCGTGGATTTTCTTCCCGGCCGTCGCCTTGATGATCTCCTGGCCATATTTGCGCATCATCACCGCCTGGACCGCAAGCTCCGGGTATTTCGCCGCCACCCCGATCACATTGCGGACCGCGGGATCCGCGCCGAACCCGAAAAGCAGGTCCGGCGAAGCCAGATGGAAAAAGTGCAGCGAGTGCGACTGGAACATCTGGCCGAAATGCATGAGCCTGCGGATTTTTTCGGCCGTGGGCGTCAGGTTCTCGCCGCCCACGATCCAATCCATCGCCTTGGCCGCAGCCAGATGGTGGCTGACCGGACAGATACCGCACAGACGCTGGACGAGGACGGGCGCCTCCCAGTACGGACGCCCCTGGATAAACCGCTCGAACCCGCGGAATTCAACGATATGCAGCCGAGCCTGCTGGACGCGGTTTTCCGCGTCCAGCAGGATCGTAACCTTGCCGTGCCCCTCCACGCGGGTCACCGGTTCGATCACCACCCTCCTCAAACGTTTTTCATTCACAATGGATTCTCCAGTCTTAATCGTATTTCAAAATTTCGCAAGGAAGCTCCAGCGGCTTGTTGTTCAACAACGCCACCAACGCCTGCCATATCATATCTGCCGACGGCGGACAGCCCGGCAGGTGGTAGTCAATCTTAACGATTTCATGCAGCGGGTAGACCCTGTTCAAACACAGCGGGATCTCCTTGTCCTTCGGAATGATCTTGCCGGGGTTATACACCGTCAGACCGTCGAGATACGCCTCATCCAGGCACTCTTTGAGCGGGATGGTGTTGCGCATAGCAGGGATGCCGCCGCATACCGCGCACTCGCCCACCGAGATGAGGATATCGCAATGCTTGCGGAAATCCTGAAGGACATGCACGTTCTCCTCATTGCCGCACCCCCCCTCGATCAACCCGACCAGGCACCGGCCTGTAAACTGCTTGATATCATCGATAGGCGACTTGTCGAACTGCACCAGTTCCACGAGCTGGAGGATGCGCTCGTCAATATCCAACAGCGACATGTGGCAGCCGAAACACCCGGCCAGCGAAGCGGTTGCGATCTTTGGTTTTGCCATATAAATCCACCCTAATTTACTTTTTCAAACCCTCGATCTCGGAACCAATGGGGTCATGGTCATACTTCCGTTGCCCGATCGGAACGGCATACCCCACCCGCTTTTTCAGCAACGCACCCACCGGACAGACCTGGATGGACTTATCGGTCACCGCCGCATCGGTCCCTCCCAAATCGGCGCGCGAATTGACCGCCAGCTGCTTCCGCATGCTCCGCCCGACAAACTCAAAGACATTTTTGCCGTCGCTGTCTTTCGAGGTCTGGACACAACGGCCGCAAAGGATGCAGCGGTTGCGGTCAATGAGGATGTCAGGATGCGTCGCATCCACCTCGCGCTTCGGGAACTGGTACGGATGCTGGGGCGCGCAGATGCCAAGGCGGTAGGCCATGGCCTGCAGCTCGCAATTCCCGCTCTTCTCGCAGAACATGCAATAATGGTTCCCCTCCACAAAAAGCATGTCAACCAGCGACACGCGGTGCTTCTTCAGTTCCGGCGTGTCATTCTCAACGATCATGTTCTCAGCCACCGGCTGGACGCATGCCGCCTGCGGACGTCCGTTCACAATCACCGTGCAGACCCGGCAACTGCCATGGGGGACAATCCCCTTCAGGTAACAAAGCCGCGGGATATAGATGCCAGCCTCGTCGGCGGCTTCAAGGATCGTCTGGCCCGGGCGGCCTTTGACATGAACCCCATCGATCTGGAATGTAATTGTCTTATCACTCATGTGATTTCCTTCTATTTCTTGTATATCTCGGAAGTTCTTCCCGCGATCGCCTCGGCATCCATGAGGGCGTCGTGGATATTGAACATCGTATGCGCCTTGTCCTTTGTTTTTTTAAGCACGGCCTCATACGCCGGACGGAAGTTTTTCAGGCTGGACAGCACCGGCCTGGCGGACGTCTGCCCGAACCCGCAACGGCTGGTGATGCGGATGGTGTCACCCAGCGCCTGCAGATATTCCAGATCGGACGCCTCGCCAAAACCGGCCAGAATCTTTTCCATCCGCTCTTTCAACAGCAGGTTGCCCGCACGGCAGGGCGTGCAAAACCCGCAGCTCTCATCCACAAAGAACTCCATATACTGGTGGACGATCTCCAGGATGTTGCGCTCCGGCCCGAAGACCACGACCGCGCCCCCTGTCGGCAGATCGTCATAACAGATCGTCCGGTCATAATCGCTGTCACCAATGAGCTGGCCGGACGGGCCGCCGACGAGAACGCACACCGACCCATCGCCGCCGACCTCCTGCAGCAACTCCCGAACCTTGACCCCGAACGGGAACTCATAGACCCCCGGCCGGGTGCAATCACCGGACACGCTCAACAGCTTCGTGCTGGGACTGCCTTTGGACCCGACCTCCGAAAACCAGGCCGCCCCCTTGTCCATGATCCGCGAGACGCAGCAGAAGGTCTCCACATTGTTCACCGAGGTGGGGCAGCCCAGATAGCCCTTTTGAACCGGGAACGGGGGACGGTTCTTCGGATCCCCGCGCAACCCTTCGCAGGAGGAGATCAAGGCGGTCTCCTCGCCACAGACATAAGCGCCGGCACCGATTTGAACGCGAACATCAAAATTGAAACCGCGCCGACCCAATATATCCTTGCCCAAAAGACCCTTATCGTAACGGTCACGGATCATCTTCTCCAAAAACGCCTTCAGATATTTATATTCGGCCCGCAGATAGAGAATCCCCTCCCCGGCCCCGATCGCATAGCCACCGATGGTCATCCCCTCGAGCAAAAGATCGGCCCGCTCGGTCAGGATCACACGGTCCTTGAAGGTGCCGGGCTCGCCCTCATCGGCGTTGCAGATCACAAACTTGCGCCCGCCCTCCGCCGCGCGGGTGAACTCCCATTTCAATCCTGTCGGGAAGCCCGCGCCGCCACGGCCACGGAGCCGGGCGATTTTGATCTCCTTGATGACCTCGATGGGGCTCATCGCGATCGTGTTCTTCAATCCGGATTCCGCCTCATATGAAGAAAAGATGACCGGCCCCTTCTTGCGGAGCCCGTTGTGAACCATGGAATGCACCAGCGCATGCGCGTTGTTCCCATCCCCAAGGCGGCACGAAATCCTGGCAGGATCACCGTGCTTCTTCAGCTCCCGGACAATCTGGCGCGCCTTGTCGCTGGAAAGGCAGGTGAAAACCGTATCATTGATCAGCGCGGCAGGCGCCTGGTCAGACATGCCGATGCACGGGGTATATTCAAGCGTAACGGCCCCGTCAGGCGTGGTCTGGCCGAATTTGATCCCCAACTCCTGCTCAAATGCCTGCGCAACGGCCTCCATGCCCTGCATCCGGTCAACGATGTCATTGCACAGCCGAATGACCACTTTCCCTTTCGGCGCCTCACTCAGGAAAGAGTAGAACGTGACCGTGCTTTCCACCAGAACGCGCGGGATATGCAATCTTTCCGCAATCAGGTCCATGGCATCAGCGCTGACGCAAGCCTGGCTGTCCTGAACCGCGACAATGACATCCATCAACCGCGCAGGATCGTTTTTGACATCATCACACAAATGTTCTACAAGCTGAGCCAGCGTCTGGTTCATAAGGCCCCTTTTGAATTTGCCGAATATCGCATCACCATCCCTTGCGTCCGTTACAGCCTTTCAAAAAAATGCTTCACAAGACGAGGGGATATGACATCACTTCACCCCGCACCCAGGCAATCACCCCACGCGGCTGTTCAATATTTGCGGATCACATCGACCCGCTGATGTATTTCTCGAGCTGTTCGATGGTCAGCTGCTGGTCACCCAGCATGAACTTGACCACATCGCCGATGGAAACGATTCCAACCAACTTATCCCCCTCCATGACCGGAAGATGGCGCAGCCGCCCGCTAGTCATGATGGCCATACAGTCCTCGACTGTTTTCTCAGGGGAGATCACCAGCAGCTTGCGTTTAGGCGTCATAATGTCCTTAACCAAGGTCTTATGCGGTGATTTTTCCGTAATCACAACCTTCCAGACACAATCGCGCTCGGAAATCAAACCCAGCACTTTGCCCGTCTTGCTGGTCACCAGCAGGCAGCCAATGCCCTTATCCTCCATCTTGCTGACCGCATCCAGCACGCTCACCTCCTGCAACACAGTTTCCACCCCATGCCCTTTGGCTTCCAGCAGATCACGGACCGGTGAATTCATAGCATCCCCCTTTGCCTTGTAAAACCACATTGCCGCACCGCAAAACTTTTCCCATGGAAACAATTTTATAACCCCCGCAGCGACCCGCAACAAAAAACCGGTTATTTCCCTTAAAAAAACTTCCCCGGCTTCCATTTTTCTTTTGACAAACATCATAAAAAAACGGTAAAAGGCACCACGTCACGGCAGGTTTACCCGACTGTAAAAACAGTCATTTCAGCGTTTTTCCGGCAAAACGTGAAACGGAAGGCGCTGATTTTCATTTTTTGCCGGTGTCAACAGCTTGAAAAAGAGGTAGTTATGGCGCATCCGCTTGCAGTGGAAGATAATGAGATTTTAAACAAAGGCAATCCCAACATGCCCGCCATGCTGTCGGACACCGGCAAAGCATTGTATTTTCCAAAAGGCATTTTGACACAAACCGCCGAAGCCACACAGAAAGCCGGAAAATACAACGTCACCATCGGCATCGCCAAGGAAAAGGGCGAAGCCATGCACCTGCCGTCGGTGATGAAATATTTCAACGGCCTGACCCCGGACGAGGCGCTGCCTTATGCCTCCTCGCCCGGCAACATGCCTTTGCGCCGCAAGTGGAAGGAAGCGATGGTGAAGAAGAATCCATCGCTGGCATCCATCCCCTTCAGCATGCCGTCCGTAGTCAACGGCATCACCCATGGCCTGTGCGTGGCCGGCGACCTTTTCGGCGATGAGGGCGACACGCTCCTGCTGCCGGAAAAGTACTGGGGCAACTACAATATGATCTTCGGCCTGCGCCGCGGCATGAAAATCGCGCGCTATCCGTTCTTCAACAGCCACGGCGGGCTGGACATGCCCGGATTTGAAAAGGCCCTGAAGCAACATGCCGCCCTGAACAAGAAACTGGTCGTGCTGCTGAACTTCCCCAACAACCCGACCGGCTACTCCGCCACCCGTGCGGAGGCCCGCGCCATCGCCAATGTGCTGAAGGAAATCGCCGCCAACGGCTGCGCGGTCATCGTCATCTGTGACGATGCCTACTTCGGCCTTTTCTACGATGCCAATGTCTTTCCCGAATCGCTATTCACCCTGCTGGCCGATGCACACGAGAACCTCATGGCGGTCAAGGTGGATGGCGCCAGCAAGGAGGATTACGGCTGGGGACTGCGCGTGGGCTATGTCACCTTCGGCATCCGCGGCGGCACGGATGCAATGTACGGCGCGCTTGAACGCAAGGCGGGCGGCTGCATCCGCAGCATGGTCTCCAACTGCTCGCAGCCGGCGCAGTCCATCCTGCTCAAGGCCATGAACGACCCCCAGTACGATGCGGAACGCCGCGAGAAATGCGAAGTTTTACGCCGCCGTGCCGCCAAGGTGAAGGACGTGCTGGCCAATCCACGCTACGCTTCGGCGTGGACTCCTTACCCGTTCAATTCCGGCTATTTCATGTGCCTGAAGATGGCCAAGCTGAATGCGGAAACCTACCGTGTGCACCTGCTCAACGAATACGGCATCGGCGTCATCGCCGAGGGAGACCATGACATCCGCGTGGCTTTTTCATGCATCGAAGAGGAGAACATCCAGGAGCTATTTGACTTGATGTTTGACTGCGCGGACATCATGCTTAAAAAATAAAGAATGCGACGCGCAAGGTAATGCCAGCAAAGGACTAGCCGCCATACGGCTCAGCCTGATTCCGCGCATGCGGCAGGCAGGGAAGGCAAAGGGGAAAATGCCAACGAAAAACACCATTTATATCGTGGATGTCACCAACCGGGATGGCGTGCAGACCGCGAAACTCGGGCTCGCCAAGCTCGAAAAAACCATGATCAACTACTACCTGAACGAACTGGGCGTGCACCAGAGCGAGTTCGGGTTCCCCACCACCCGCCATGAGACCAATTACCTGAACGCCAATATCGAGCTGGCCGAGATGGGCGTGCTCAAGCCCATCATCCTGGAAGGCTGGGTCCGCGCCGTGGCGGAGGATGTGTCCAAAGCCTTCGAAATGACATCAGTCAAGCACCTGAACCTCTCCATTTCCACCTCGGAGCAGATGACCCAGGGCAAATTCCAAGGACGCAAGACGCGGGAAGATGTCATCGTGGAAATGACCCAAGCCGTGGACAAAGCCAAGGAACTTGGCGCACACTCCATCGGCGTCAATGCGGAAGACGCATCCCGCACGGACATGCCCTTCCTGGTCCGCTTCTGCAAAGCAGCCAAGGAGCACGGCGCCGACCGATTGCGCTACTGCGACACCCTGGGCTGCGAGTCGCCTTTCACGATTTACGACCGCATCCGCGAGCTGGCAATGGAAACCGGGATGCCCATTGAAATCCACTGCCACAACGACCTGGGCATGGCGGTGGCCTGCTCCGTGGCCGCAGCCAAAGCCGCAGCAGACGCAGGCGTGGATATGTATATCAACACCTGCATCAACGGCATGGGCGAACGGGCCGGCAATGCCGACCTGCTTTCCGTGCTGCTGGCGCTGAGAAAAGGCAATGGATTCGCCGCCGAATACATCCTGGATCCGAAAATCAATCTTTCAAAGATGTGGCGGCTGGCCAAATATGCGTCCTACGCATTCAACGTGCCGATCCCCATCAACCAGGTGGGCGTGGGCGCCAATGCGTTTGCACACGCCTCGGGCATCCACGCGGACGGCGTGATCAAAGACCGGAACAACTACGAGCTTTACGATTTCGAGGAACTGGGCCGCGGCGAACCGGAAATCGTGGAGACCGGCCGGCAGATTGTCATGGGCGAATACAGCGGCGTCCGCGGGTTCCGGAACGTATACGAACGGCTGGAGATCGAATTTGCCAATGATGAAAGCGCGCGCGAAATACTGGAGCTGGTCCGTTACGCCAATGTGCTCAAACAGAAACCGCTGGTGGCGGATGAGCTGCGCTTCATCGCCAAGTATCCGGCACAGGTTAAAAAGCTGCTGACGCTGGTCCCGTAGCAACGGCCTTCAAAACAGATATACAAACCGGCCGCCGACACCCAATTCAAGGTGATCCACGGCAACATGCTTGGCCATGAAATATGCGATTGCCTGGTGGGCGATCTCCCCGCTGGCACCCTCCCAACAGCACCAGAAGGTCGGCTCGCCAAGCCGTTTGAAGCATGCGGCAGGATTATCGGTAATTCCCATCTTCCACCGGGAATAGTCGCCCATCCGCTGAAGATGGTGTTCGATGATGCGGATCATCTCCTCGCTGGTCATGACAAGGCCCGCAATCTGCTTGTCGGAAACCGGCTGACGTTTTTTAAACCACATAAACACCCCGCCTTCACACCGCCAAATGTCCGGAAACGACACGGTCCCGACCTCCAAGGTCCTGAGTGACCGTCACACCGGCAAAGCCGGTGGCTTCCATCAAATTTTTGACCCTGCCCGCCTGATCCCACCCTGTCTCCAAAAAAAGCCAACCGTCCGGTCTTAACGCCATGGATGCATCCTGTACAACCGCTTCCAGGATATCCAAACCTTCCGTCCCGCCATCCAACGCCTGCCGGGGCTCAAAGTCCCGGATCATGCGCGGCAGTTTTTCATAATCCTGCGTGGCAATGTAAGGCGGATTGGAAACCACCGCGTCCACCATGCCCGGCTCAACCACATCGCACAGCTCGGCACATGCGAAAATCACATGATCGGAAACGCCCAGCGCCGCAGCATTTTCGCGCGCAAGGGCCAGCGCATCTTCGCTCACATCAAGACCCAGATACCCGCCTTCCGGATGCGCTTTGGCCAGAGTGATGACAATGCAGCCGCTACCGGTGCCAATATCCACCACGACAGGACGTTTGCCAGCCGTATCGTTGACCGGTGCCTGCCAGAGCGGCGCACACTTCAAAACCATCTCCACCAGGACTTCCGTGTCCTGCCGCGGGATCAGAGCGCGACGGTCGGTTTTAAACATATAACCCATGAAACCCGTCTGCCCCACCACATATTGCACCGGCTCACCATCCGCCACCCGCTTAATGCCACGCCGCATGGCGTCCAGCTTCCGTTCATCAAGCGCGTGGCCATGCAATGCAATCAATTCCAACGGTTTGCAGCTGAAAAGGCGGGCGGCCAGGATTTCACAGACCATTTGCGCTTCATCCACGCCCCGGCCCGTCAGAAAAGCCGTGCTGGCTTTGATGATCTCGCCCAGCGTTTTCGTTGCAGTTGGCGTTGTCATAATGATGGTTTAGCTTACACGCAACACTGAACCCTGTTCAATAGATTTGGAGCCTATCCGAAAACCCATTGGGACCATGATGACATGAGTTTTCGTGCCGGGCAAGGCGGATGTTCGGGGGAAATGCCCAAAGTGGTATCCCCCGCTATGGTGATACCCTCCTTGCGTGGCGTTGGCCCGTTGGGAGGGGGATGGCAGCGGCCCTTCGGCAAGCTCAGGACAGGCGAGCGTAGCGAGCCGGGAAGAGGGAGTCATGCTTTAACGGTAGAACTGAGGCATACGGGTTACCGCGTCGACTCCGGCTCCTTGTTCGGAGTTTCCTTTTGCTTCAGTTCGTCGTGGTACTTCAACATCAGCCTCTCCGTACGAAACCCCTTTCGAGCATCGATCCACTGCTTGATGCACATGCCGGATTGAATGGCAATCATGCTGAGCATGAATCCGAACGTCGTTCCAAGAAAAAGGCCCGCGTAGACCATCTTCTTCTCAAGCTGGAAGTCTGCTGTGATGTCTTGGACAGAACCGGCGTACCGGATCAGGCAATAGAGCGTGGCAAAAAGGAGAACTGGCCACAGCCACCACATGCGCCGGATCGTCCGGTCCTGTTTCCGGACTTTCTCGACGTACTCCTCGTCTGATACCTGTCTCCGTCTCATCATCATTCTCCGACTCCAACCATTTTATTATGCGTCACGCATAGCAAACCTCAAACACGCCCCTGCTTGGCTTGTGATTTAACACCAAATCCGGATGGCGGGCAAGCGGATTGAAGGGGGGGGGCGTCGGACGGATCGGTCGTATCGGACGTATGGACGGGCACGGACAGGGGGGC
>Ga0209697_10000193_pt1 | contig 100658 bp, 81 predicted proteins | sample AliMusrvi5mmetaG_FD_184115 | JGI IMG/M metagenome (GOLD analysis project Ga0209697, IMG submission 184115) | Freshwater lake bacterial and archeal communities from Alinen Mustajarvi, Finland, to study Microbial Dark Matter (Phase II) - Alinen... | ecosystem: Environmental > Aquatic >...
TACGCCCTCAACACACGCCAAACCCGATGGTGTTGGGTTTGCTGAGTTCGCTTATACGATTGGCCTGCCAATGCCTGCAACAGCGAAGGATTGCCCCGAGAAATACTATATCTCGCGTTCGAACACCCTATTGGCTTTTGGACAGGAGCAGCGCGGCCAAACAATTTATGGCTTTGCTCGTTGGGTGAACAAGAATAGCAAGACAGGTCCATGGAGCGGTATCATTTCGGCGATTATTCCGTAAGGTGTGACCTTCATATATTGAGACCCTCAAAGTTTTGAAAACCTTGAGGGGCTCTTGTTTATACACGGATGCTGGCTGATTTCGGAAGATGGCGCCCTTTATTTATCGTTTGCAAACCATGGCCAGCCAATTCCAGTTATAAAGGGATGTGAACGGATATGCCGTTATTTCCATAGCATATGCATTTGGTTAATTGTCGAATATTTTACCCTTGCCTTAAATGGCAATATTTCTTACCTCAATTGATTATACTTCCTTTATAAGGCGCTTTTTTTGTGTGCGAGGATATAAAAGGTGCGTTGTCGTTGGGTTGGGAGATATTGCCGCTTTAGGGCATAGCATGATTAATTGCAAACCAAACGAAGTGTCATAACGTCAGTTTGTCTCATCCTATCTGGTCTAAAGAATTAGCAACAGCCTAATGTGACGATACACCTTTTTGCTGAATCATCGCGTAATCAGGGGCTATAACAGATCGTGCGGGTATATTTTGCAAACCTGTTTCAATTGGATGATGCGATAATCAACTGGCTTATGGCTATTTGAGGATGGCAATATATTGCTAACCATCCGACTCTAATCCTTTAAAATCAATATAATTCCTGATTTTTTCAATAAGCGGAACTGCCTATTGCCAGTCACTAATAGCCAACAGCAATCATTATTAAATCGAGTTACATCCGGCGATGAAACAGATTACTTGTTTACGGGGATCGAGAAGGCGAGTAAGCGGGAGTTATAGGAGACCGAATGGACTGTGCCATCGCCTCCTTTGTGGGCGGTGAGTCTTTTCCCGGTCAGCCTGGCCACCAATTGTAATCCCGACAAGCCTAAATGGTCAGTTGACAATAATTCGCGGTCGTCGCTTTTGCGCATCTCGGTCAATCGCACTTTTAACAATTCGGCAAGCTCAAGATCATTGGGGACAGTGTCCGGATCATTAAGGGTCATCACCGCCAGTTCGACATCGTCGGGAATGCCAAATGAGATGCTGCGAGGCCTAAGCAGCGAGGGCGAGGCGGCAGGCGCGCGTAAATGTGGTGCAGGGGTTACTTTCTTTTCCGGTTTGGGCCCAGCGCCATTCGCTTTTTGTTTGACAGGCACTTTCACAGGAATCGACTTCGGAGTTGCAGCAGGAGCCTGTTTTTCCTTCTCCTGATCATCTGCTTTTACATTTGCATCTGGCGAAACAGTACTTTTTGATGTCTTACTTCCGAAATTACCAGCCAGTCGTGCGGATTCAGGCTGCTTTGTGCCGTAAGGTTGAAACAACAGGTAAGCCAATAACAGCATCGCAGCAACAGAAGCCACTTTCAGCCATAATGGAACCACGACCACCTTCTTTTTAAGCTGCTCTTTATTCGGGTAGGTAATAGACTGATCGGCTTCGAGCCGAAGTTTTCCGAATTGCTGCGCCTCCGATGTATCCGCACCATTTTCAGACAGACTCGCCTCAAAGTTTTTCCTTTCATCGGCCGACAGATCTCCTTCGTAATAGGCCACAGCCCGCTCCTGGAATTCTAATTCCCGGTGGCTGACCGACTTTTTAAGTTCTTCTTTTGCATCGAAATGAATATCATTATTGGGATGAAGTGTTGGAAGGTCACCCCTCTCAAGCTCTGTTGCCAGATCAGGATTCGCTTTCAGAAATTCCCGGAATTCGTCAATAATGGATTGATCCGGATTTCCTTCCAGAAAATCGAGAAAATAACTTTCGTAATTTGACCTGGTAATCTTCATGTTATACCACGCTTTGAATTTGTCCTATATAGCTTTTCAAAAAAATCCGGGCACGGTAAATATACACTTTTACCTGCGTTTCGGTTATTCCGGTGATCTCACTTATTTCGCGGTATGAATAACCCTCATAATCGCGCAACATCACCACTGATCGCTGAATCTCTGACAACCGTTGCACCGCTTCGTGCAGAATCTCCTGCAGATCAGTATATCCGTGGTGATCAACAGGCTCTGCAACCTTCTTCCAGTCGAGCGAAGTCTCGCGTTTCGCTTTCCGGATATAGTCGATCATCGTATGATGGGCCGCGGTAAACAAATAAGCTTTCACCTTTTCAGCGTCAATATTTTCGCGGTGCACCCACATCTTCTCGAAACAATCCTGAATGATATCCCTCGATTTCTCTGAATCGGAGATATTCTTCAGAACGAATCTTGAAGAATATTTCTATTTATAAAAAACTGTTTAATAACATGTGTTTATATTATTTTTTAAAAAACCTTTTATTTAACTTTGGCACTTAGAACTAATTTTCCTATTTATTCCTAAAAAAGTGATTCCAAAAGTACCAAAAAGATCAATAACTTTAATTTTTAACTTTTAATTTTATTTTTTATGAAAAGGAAAAATGTGTTGCTTTTAGCAACTATTACCATTTTGTTTATTGCCTGTAGTACACCAAAACAAGCAACTGCTCCAACCGTAATGAGAGTACCAGCAAAATTTGATTTCAGTCCACCATCACGAGTAAAGTCTGGTTCGACAAACATTACTATCGCTATCGTAAAACCCACTTATGTAGGTCAAAACCCGGAATATTTTGTTCCACCATTCAACGAGATGGCTTCTAGCATGGGAAATGATTTTGAAGAATTATTAACGGCAAAGGGATTTACAGTGAGAGGACCTTTTGGCTCAAGAGATGAAATGGTTTATAATGATAAAATAAATTCAAATTTTGTTTTAGAAATAAGCATTCAATTAAACCCACAATACAATAGAAAATTTACTACATCTCAAAAGGTAAAACTGGGTTCAATTATAAATCCTTATTCTAATCTCCAATTTAATACTACGCATAAAATGCATGGAGAAATCACACTGTCAGGTTATTTAGTGGTAAATGCAAAATCTTCGCAGTTTGGTGAATTAATTTGGAAAAAAAATATTGCATTGGATCCGGCATCATTTAATTATGATGGTTCAATAATATGGAAGGAGGATGTTCCCACTATGGCAGATGAACTTAAACTTGACAATTTGGTTTATAATACACTTTCTTCAGAATTGCAAAAATTTTACATGAAATCATTAAATTTAGCATGGCAACAAATTGACCCAGAAGAAATGAAGTCTGTTTCTGAACAAGCAAAAAAAGCTGACAAAAAAGGCGCTTAGGAAAAACAAGTTAATAAAAAATGGTTTTAAAAGGCTGTAATGATGTTAAATTCATTGACAGCCTTTTTTTATCTATTCAATTTTATCAATCAAAAAGTATTCCTATTTTAATTACTATTTCCCCTAATTTATATTAGCAAAAAAATCTCAAAATGATTCATAATAGCCCATCAGCCCATATATCGACAGCCCGGTTATAGTCTTTAATCGTCATCTCATCAGTTAAGCTATTCAGACAATAAGACGTATGAAAGGATGGATTGTTACAGGTGTTTAAAAAAAACCGCGAAAACTATTCGTTCCCGCGGTTTTTGCTGAAAGCATTTACGCTTTATTAATTCGCCTGCACAAGCATATCTTTTTTATCCAATGCTTTGAGGGCTTCTTTAAGTGTCGGATCAATTTTGCTGATCACCGAATAAAAACCAACCTCACCAATGATATTACGCGATATGTAAGCCATAAGCTGTGTCTCGATGATTTTACCGGATATCGACAAACCTTTCTGATCAGTAGCAATGCCTTTTTTAACTGCAAATTCGGTGAATGAATTGAGTATTTTGTGTTGCAATAAATAGTCCTCAAACTCCTGTCCTGTTTTCAGTTTACCCAGTTCACTGCGGTATTTATCCGAATAATCGAACGCATATTGATATACGAGTCCCTTCTGTGTCACTTTAAGATAATAGGGTGAGAAACCCGTCGTATCAGCGGCTACAAACAGATCAGGCATAATTCCGCCGCCACCATAGACAACCCTTTTCATGCGTGTGTAATATTTGAGTGTATCGCTGTAGCGGATACTATCCTTTTGTTCGAATTCACCATGGGCATACCGACGATTGAGGTCGCCATAATAATCCTCGAGCCCTTTTTTATACGACTTTTGAATGCAACGTCCGGCTGGAGTGTAATATCTTGCTACTGTCAATCGCATGGCTGAACCATCATAAAATGGGATCTGCTCCTGAACAAGGCCCTTGCCAAAAGTACGGCGTCCGATGATTGTACCACGGTCATTGTCCTGAATTGCACCTGCAAATATTTCACTGGCAGAGGCTGAATATTCATCGACGAGCACTACCACTTTCTTACCTAAATAAGTTCCTTTCTTTTCGGCATTAAAAGTTCTTTTTGGTTGTGTTCGCCCTTCGGTGTAAACCACCAGTTCGCCGTTATCAAGAAATTCGCTTACCATTTTGATGACGGCACCCAGGTAACCACCCGGATTCCCGCGTAAGTCGATAATGATCTGATTGGCACCATTCTTCTGAAGTTTGTCAACTCCAGCCATAAATTCTTCGTATGTCTTCTCTGCAAAACGGCCCACTTTGATATACCCTGTCTTGTTGTCAATCATATAACTGACATCAATGCTTGTCAGCGGAATTTCACCACGCGTTATTTCGTATGGTATTAATTCTGCAAACCCTTTTCGTGCGATCGTTACATTTACTTTGGAACCTTTATCACCACGAAGTTTTTTGAGCACCTTTTCATTGGTCACCTTTACACCCGCCATTATTGAATCGTTGACTTTTACAATACGGTCGCCGGCCCTGATCCCCAGTTTTTGTGATGGTCCACCTGAAATGACATCAATCACCATAATTGTATCGTTCTGTATCGAAAACTGCACCCCTATTCCGCTAAAGTTTCCCGACATCTCTTCACTCACTTCCTGCATATCTTTTGCAGGAATATAAACAGTGTGTGGATCGAGTTGCTTGAGCATTTCGGGAATCGCTGCCTCAACTAACTTTTTCGAATCCACTGAGTCGACATAATTCCCTTCAATAAGGCTCATTATCAATCCAACCTTATTGGTATTATTGGCTGCGGTCGCCCGTGAGCCTAATTGGAGCCGGCTTTGAAGTCTGGCACCAAGAAAAATACCTGCAATAATGGCTATTGCCAATAATACCGGCATCCAAATCACTAATCTCCGAGTTCTATTATCCATCTTTAGCTATTAATTTTATTTATTTTAGTGAAGATCAACCATAACAACCTCCACTTTTGCTCTTTCGAGCAACTCAACGCCATCATTCATATGGTACTGTTCCGAGAAAACGACCCTTTTAATCCCAGATTGAATAATTAACTTGGAACATTCGAGACAAGGTGATGAAGTAACATACAATGTCGCACCATCGCTGCTGTTATTTGACTTGGCCACTTTTGTAATTGCGTTTGCCTCTGCATGAAGAACGTAGGGTTTTGTCTTATTATTCTCATCTTCACACACATTTTCGAATCCAGAAGGTGTCCCGTTATAACCATCAGAGATGATCATTTTATCTTTAACAAGAAGTGCTCCAACCTGACGACGTGTACAATACGAATTTTCAGCCCAAACCATCGCCATTCTAAGATAACGTTCATCCAACTTCAATTGTTTTTCAATATTCGTAACAGTCATACAAACAGATTATATAATCGCCAAAAGTAACAGAAAATGTTAATTAATTGATCTTAGGCTTTAGTTAACATCACTTAAAATCAATTGGTCAGTTGAACCAATATGATAGTTTCAGAACAACTGCCCTATTCTTTACATTCATACTTCCCGGAAAATAGTTATCGGTATAAACAAGGAATAAATCCGAGACAGGTTTATACCTCCATTGAAACCGTGCATTGATGTTCAGGTTATCGGACTGTTGGTTATATTGTACATAGGTTGTAAAAAACAGTTTATCTGTAAATGTTACATCGAGTTTTGGCCCTATCAGCCAAAATTTAGTGCGCTTCCATGGATCGGGTAATGTAAGATCATTATAACTGTAGATTAAAGAAATATAGCCATAAGGCTGAAACCTGTAATTAAATGACCCTTGAAAATAACGTCGGTGGCCATTAAAATACCCACCATAACCGGTCTGGAAATCGTATTTAAATACCTTACGGTTATCTGAAATAAAAAGCACTGAAAAATCATTCCAGGTATAGCTACTTCCAGGCAGTAAGTAGTGTGATCCTTTATTGGTGGGATCGAAATTCTGTTGAAGAAGTACATACTGTTTTTCACCTTTTATTTCAACCCTGGCCCGGCTCTTCAATTGGAAAAAATAATCAAAGTCCACCAAACGGTCGGTGAGTTCCCTGTTATCAGGTTTGTATACATCATTGATTTCGGTCAATAAGCCATGATATTCAAGCGGTCCACTTTGAGGATAAAACTTCACAGTCGCGCGCGGATTGACTTGCAAAAAATCGTGACGTGGTACATAACCGGTTTCGGCATTAAAATCTTTCCCAACATAGAGTTGCAAAAACTCGAGCAGGTAATTCTTGCGTGAATAGGCCAGGTTGAGTCCCTGCGAATACTCTTCGGCTGTATTTGCTTTTGGAGTAAAAGACTTTTGGCCAAATAGTTTACCAGTCCAGAAATTATTCCTGCTGGCTATGTTATACTCCAATCCTGCCACCCGGTTGTAGTTATTCCCTGTCCAATCTGCAGGGATGTTCAGTTGTTCTTTGTTGACAAAAATCGCGGCAATATTTGACCTTGCAAAGAGCTTTTTTTGAACAGATGCGACGAAAAAATTACGAGCCAAATAGCCGCCATCACTTCCCGTTTGCATATCCATGACACCAATACGTAAATCCTGTCCGATCTTACCACTTAACCTCACTCCCGCATTTACAGGAGCATCGAGTCCAATCCGGCGCGAAAAGAATGGTCGTATATTCGTGGCTCCAAAGTTGCTGAACAAATCACTATTTTCGAGGAAGAACTGCCTTTTCTCCGGGAAGTAGAGTTCAAACCTTTCGAGATTGGTGACCTGATCATCGACTTCTGCCTGCGAGAAATCGGGATTGTAGGTCAAGTCAAGGTTCATTGATGATGAAAGGCCAAGCTTTGCGTCAAATCCAAAATCTTTTCGGTAATGCGGATCTTCACCTTTTTCAAAATTCTGGGAAGAACTTCCATAGACATAAGGGATCAGGGCAAGTTTAAGTCCCGATTTAGGCGGGGGTGTTTCCCATTTCAGTTCACCCGCATAAGCCAAAGATGCAGTAGCAAATTGCCGCGGAACTGGTGCCCATGCCGATTTCTCATTCAATTTCAAATCCAGACGAGAAAACTGAATATTCCAGTGGTCGACGTCAGCATTGTATCGCACCGATTTAAAAGGAATTTTCATTTCTGCTACCCATTTATCGGGATAGTTTTTAGTCTTTGATTCCCATTTCGTATCCCATATTAAATTTACCGCCGATCCCCCGCTCATTGTACCATCCCAGATTGCACCAGCTGCATTAACACCAAATGAGTAGCCGGTTGTCTGATCATTGTAAGGATCGATAAAAACGAGAAAGTTATCGTTATTTCCAAATACAAAATCTCTTCGTAGTGACTCTACAGGCCGTTTCCCTTGGATGGTATCGTGGAAGATTATAGCCATGTAGAAAGCTTTATCATCATAAGTCATCATCACCTCCGACTTTGCCACACTATGCCCTGTATCATAAGGCAAAACCATGTAAAAATTAGTTGCTTTCTCGGCTTTCAACCAATCTTCTTCATTGATAATCCCGTCAAGTTTAATCGGGCCTTTGGCTCTTTTGGCATGTATCTGAAAATTGCGGTTAACCGTACCTTCTGAAGACAAACTGTCTTTTCGTGTTATGGGAGAGATTTCTTTTTCAACTTTCAGCGAAAGATCTGCACCTTTAGCTCCAACAAGAAAAAATAAAAAATAAACGATGATGAAAGCAAAAAACTTATTGAGCATGATTCGGGATTTGAAAGGCCGAAGATATAAAAATAAGTTTGCGCAATAAAACTATTTTATTACATAATCGAATGACAAATTATTGTAAGTCCTGGCTAATACAGCAATATTTCGCTCATCCCCCTTTAAGCTATCAATCGGTTTAGAAAGATAGTAATCGACAGGTGGCATCATTGAACCAGCAACTGGTTTGGTAAAACCGTATAGTCCCACTTTTTCTTTAATAGCAGCCGGAATAATTTTTGCAGGATCTTGCCCATTCCAATTAGCAAGGCAGGTTACCAGTCGGGTATGTTCCCCCAACATACTTCGGACAGACTCCGTCGTGGCAATATCACCGGCTTCATTCAGCACCCAATCGACCTCCTTTAGCATATCCGACCCGGCAATGTCCTTGCTTGTAAGCTGACATGACGTTAACCAGATGATACAATCAGGTTTTGTCTTCTTCACCGTTTCGCGAATCCTTTTCCAGCAACGGTCGATGGCTTTCCTGCGAAACTGAAGTTCAATTTCAGGGGTTATTTTATCCTTTCCGGGAAATGGTTGGTTCATCAATTCACGGTACATTACCTGTTCGCAGTCCATCCAGACCAAAGGAGGATAAGGCTCCATGGTTGTTCCGGGATTCCACAACCAATCAATAAACACACCATCGATATTTGTCTTTTTAATCGCATCCTCAATTGACGCACAAAGGTAATCGAGGTACTGTTTAGTATATGGAATATGTGGGTTTGAGGGAATTCCGTAGCTTAAATCGGGATGCTCCTGTCCCCATTTTGTGTTGGAACCTGCACAGAAATAGCCAAACACTTTTATGTTTCTTTGATGTGCCAACTTTACCTGGTCGGTCAGAAAATCATATTTTAATCCGGGCTGCTCAGGAACAATCCCGTTCTTATACCAGGCATATCCATTACACGAAACTGCAAAAGATTGAATTACATTACATCCTAAGGAAGAATACCAGTTTACATGATCAGTCGGGTTTGCATCAGCCCATAAACCTGGTTTGGCAAAACCGTTTGGTCCACCTTCGCCCCAATTAAAATCAATGTTATAAGCTTTTATTGTACCATCATTGGTTTTTTGCGAATTGCGAAGGCAACTGACAAGAAGCACAACAATTATTGTCACTATTAACAACCCATTGTTTTTCATATTGATTAGAATTATATCTGTTCCGTAAATACAAATATAAGTCATTAATCAAAACGTATAACAAATGGAGCCTAAAATGGGGTTAAAGACATTGTAATCCTTTCGATATAAATGCGAAAAGAATAAAGATGAACACAGATCATCCAAATGTAGCATACTCCTTTACTTTTCAGTAAACGGAATATATTGTCTTTTGAAATTTAAGCAATAAATTTTTAGGTTGGCGGATGCAACCGCTTCTGAAACCACCTTCGTACTGTGCGCATTTTCTCCAATTGTCCGGCCGGTACATGGCGCTTACAGGTGGAGCGTTCTTCACTGTTTTCGGGTGATCCCCATCGGATTTCAATACCATCGTTCGGGTTATAGGCCATCTCAAACGCATCCTTTCGCTTCAGGATTTCAGCAAGTGTAAGCTTCTGTTCTGCACCGTTTGTGCGAATATAGGTAATCGACAGCTCAGATAATTTCTGCGACAAAAGGGTTTCCAGGCTCTTTTTGACATGTTCTGCTGAATGGAGTTTTGACATCTTAAAATCATCTGGCGTACGAATTACCTTATCGGGAAAATCGAGAATTGCATCCATTGCGATCAGTAGTCGCAGATCGCGGTTCGGGGTTGAAAAGTCTTCCCATTGGCCACCCGCCTGAAATACGCCGGAAGTTCCTCCAGGCATTGTGATCACCTCTCCGGGATGTGATTTCATATAAGCCTCTCCATTGGCAACCGAAGTAATCCTCACCGTTAATTGCTCATGTAACGCCTGAATCAGATCAAGAAGAGCCGTTTCCGGATCGAGCGGATTCGGATTGATGAGCCGCTCCATTGTGTGGTAGAAGGTTTCACCCGACATTCCTTGTTGTTGAAGGGAAAAGGGCGTCAATCCGGATTTCGCGGATATCTCTTTGTTCTTTAACAGACGTGGCTGACCATCATTTAGAACGATCGGGCGGAAGATTTTAAATCCGGGATCACCGATTACATCAGTAGTCGTAAAAAGAAAATTCCCTTTCCAGAATCGTTTGATTCCGACTGTACCGTCGGGCTGGGCATCGACCGAAAGAAGCACCCCGGGCTTGTCGTCGGTTTGTGGTATCCATTTGACAAGAATCAACGTATGTCCATAAGGATCTGCAAAAACAGTACCAGGACGCAAGCCTTCTTTTGTAAGAGGAACCGGGTAATAGTCAGAGTTTTCATCTTTAAGTGCCGTTCGGGCAGTGCCTGAGTGTACACCGTTCGCCAATCCTCTTAGAAACGAATTGAAGGCCTGTACCGGCTGAGTTTTTGAACTAGATGATTCATTTGTAATCCACTGCCCAGTTTTGGGAGATCGCCCAATGCTTCCTCTGTCGCTCAGGTGATAACCGAACGGAAGGCCAAGCTTCCAGGAAAAATAGGCCCTCAGGTAAAACGGATTATCGGCACAATCCGGTTGCATGATGACTCTGTATTTCCCGGATGGATCATCTTCACCAAGCGAAAGATGATTGTACAGCATATTCCGGTCCTTATTCTGCATCACTTCGTGCAATGCTTTCCAAGAAGAGCTTTCATCAGCGTCAAAAAAGAGGGCATTTATCCAGGCAGAATAAAGAGCTTCGGTCTCGCTATCCCAACTGTGCACGCTTTTCCATACTGAACCAGAGGCTTGCACAGGTGATTTATCTGATACAGAAAACTCAAGTTCAGAAACCGTTTTCCCGTTTGATTGGAATGTAACTTTATATTTGCCGGCTGATTTGGCTTTAAACTCGTCGATTCGCCAAAAAGGTAATCCGTCCCCGTTCCTGGTTTTAAGCGATTCAAGTGAGCCCGCCTGACCATTGACAACAATCTTTGCTTTTCGGATATTTTTACCGCCCACCGCTAAAACATGAAAGACCTCTCCGGGCCGGGGATTTTTCGGCGAGACTAACAATGCATTAATAACCTGTGAATCATCTGCCGAGTTATTGTCTTCGAACAGATTTGATAGGATTTCTGCCCCTTTTTTAACTTCCTTTTTTGCAGATTGTTCGCCACAGGATGAGGTTCCTAAAAACACCATTGTGAATAACATCGTGATCAGCACAATATGTGCTGTAATTCCTGCTCTTTTATTTTTTCCTTGCATGATTCAGCAAAGATAGCCGAAATAGTTGAATCGAATTATTTCATTGTGTACATCAAGCCAAATCTGAATCCGGATTCCATAATCCTCTGATGATTATCACTTGAAGAAAACGGAACCAACGAATGTACTTTAAAATAGGGATTTGCAAAAACCGAGAATCCTGATTTAAAATCATATTTTATTCCCAATCCCAAAATACTCCCGATTCCGGTCTGGCTGTCAATCGGGCTTGAGGTACTTGCATCAATATCAAATAGAATTCCCCCGTTTATAAAACAGTATTTCAAGAAGTTCACCCTTAAAGTGACTGGAATATTTATCAGGGAGAATTTTGCGCCATATGGAGGATATGCCATTGGAGGAATTGCCATGGGTTTGATAATGATTTTATGATTTGAATATTCAATACCAGTTTCAAAATCGAATGTGTTATTCAGTTTATATAGATAATTGATACCTAATGTGTAAAACTTGTCGCCACTATATCCTGCGCCGCCCATTGGTTCCTGCGAACGAATTACATCATTCTCACCAAAAGACGAAAATGTAATTCCGATCTGACCTTTACGGGTTTCCCCATCTTTTTTTTGAGCAAAGGAGGAAAAAGAAGCGACAAAAACGGAACAGAAAATGAGTAAGGCTGATTTTCGCATGATAATAGCTTAAGTAAAATTGGAATATTGAGGAATAATATCCTTTGCGGGTCTGACGACCGCTCGAAGGGTATTATTTAATCCGAAAGTTATTACTTGACGACTTTAATCGAACTGATCTGCTTAATATCGTTTAAGTTGGTGTAATCATACTGATAGAAACCATCAGAGCCAATCATCAAAAGTGAATTGACAAGCGGAATCACATCATAGGCGTTGATATCCTTAAAAGTGGCAATCAAATGTTCGGATATCAGGTACGGATCGGAAGCATTATAAACTTTTAAACCATCGGTGCCATCACATACAAACAAAATATCACCACTGATTCCAAGTCCGTAAGGGCCGGTCATACTGTACGATCGAAACAATGAAGGATTTTTGATGTTTGTAATGTCAAGCGCATCCAAACGGTTGATCACGCTTCCGCAATTGTTTCCGCCACGGATGGTTACATAAGCGCGATTGTTTTGGACGACAACCGGATCGCAACCTGTTGCATGCCAGAAGTTCGATACATATACTGGAGCCGTTACATCTGAAACATTGTAAACCAACATTCCGTTTTGTGTTCCAAGAAACATATTGTTACCCGACAAAAACATGGTCTCAATTCCCCAGCTCATTCCCATTTTTGTTTCGAGCGATGGATTGGTATCATTCGTTAAATCAAAATCATAATAGGAACTGTTGTCTACAGCGATCAAATGATTGCCAATCAGTCCAAACCTTGCCATTGAACCTCCAATTCCTGCCGCAGAAGCTTGTTGCGAACCATTTGAGGCTGCATCGGCAGTTAAAGAGAAATTGGTAAACACACTTCCAAAATAGATTGGATAAACAGGATAAGTGTACTGTTCGATCTTTTTTCTGACTTTTTTAACATTCCAGTCAACAACAACACCTTGAGTATCATCAATTGTTCCGAGGCGGTATTTTGAATCATAAGTCGGAACGGAATAAGGGAATACGCTTTTCAGACGAGACACTTCCTTTGCACTAGCCGGATTTGAAATATCAATCCCCACAAGGTCAATGTAACTGTCAGCATACATGATGTTTCCCTTAATCACCATATCCACATTACCAGGAATTGCAATAAAACCGACATATTGCGGAGAAGCCGGATTCGCATTGTTATACACATGGATGCCCTTCATGATCTCATTTATATACAAATAATTGTCTTTATAATAGATCTTCCCGGGTTTCACAAGTGCTTGGTTACTTTCAACTTTAACAGCTTCCCTGAAATCTTTATAACTCATATACACCGGTTCGAGCGATAGATATTGTTCGGTGTATTTATCCTCACATCCTGACAAGATAAAAATCAAAGCCAGAAATTTAAAAATTGTAGTGAATTGAATATTTTTCATAGTTGAATTTATTGAAACATCAAACCGATTTTAAGTGAAAGGCGATTATAATCGATGTCGATCAGGTAATTATCCTCACGCGTGTAGCGCTGGCGCATGATGCGGTATCCGGCACTGAACGTAAGCGCAAGATTTTCGCCCAGCGGGGTACTAAATCCTACAAAGGGGTTCACAAGAAAGCCTCCCTTTGCCTTCATATCAAGACTTTGCACAGCCGGAGAAATGTAATAATTTGTAGAATATCCGTAAACATATTGCTTATCAGGCTTATCCAGTGCAAAGCTGTATCCGCCCTGAATTCCGAAGAATGGATTCAAACCCTGACGTTTAAGAGTATACCTGAAATCGGCCACAACGGGAAGGTAGGTTTCACTAAAAAATTCAACGCCAGCTCCGGCGCCAACAGAGAAATGGTTTTTAAATTGCCACCCGCTGATATTCATCATCGAAAAGGGTGAGCCATATTTATTATTGGAATTACCGGCCAAAATACCAGCTTCAGTAAGGTTAAAATAACCCGTGTGGATCTGGCTTAAAGTGCCCGTTGACTTACTGATACTGTCAATCTGGGATGCTTCAAAAACCCAAAGGCTGTTATCCTTCGTTTTAATTTTCACTTGTCCGGAAGGGAGCGAACTGATGATCTGACCATTAATAACACTGCCGTTTTTCAGATAAATAACATCCTTTTTCCCTTTTCGGGCAAAAGATAGATTTACCATGAACAGCAATGCAAGAAGCACCAAGGTTAATTTTTTCATAATGGGAGATTGTAGTTTCTAATAATCGAGACGCCCTGGAAAGCCAAAAGGTTGCGCTCAAATCTATTATAAACCAAAATCTTTAAGAAATAACCGGGAATTATTGCGGATAGAAACATCAACCGGCTTATATTCAAATCCAATAGCACCACTGATTTTCGATCCATTGTAATATCTTAATCGGCAGGCGCTTCTTGCTGTATCGCGCGTAAAAGAAGGGTGGTTTCCGGTCAGGTAACTTTTTAATGAGGATAGTCGGAAGGCTAAATTAAGAAGAAAATCGCCAGCAAAATATTTTGGTGGTTTAACATCCAAACAACCCGCAACCTGGTTAAAGATTTCGCGGAAAGGAATATTTTGAGCATTAAGTATATATCGTTTGTTTTTAACTGATTCCCAAACATTATCATCCATCAGTTGTTGCATAATTGCGGTAACATCGCGAACATCAACAAAACCGGTTCCACCTTTTGTGTAAAATTTTAATCCTTTCCAGACACTGCTAAAAAGCAATGAACTTCCTGATTTCCAATCGCCAGGTCCAATAATAACGGACGGATTAACGATAACTGCATCCAATCCCTGAAGAATGGCCCTCCATACCTCCATTTCAGATAGATATTTACTTTCGGCATAAGCCGAATAATCGGTGTTATTACGCCACGGATGTTCTTCATTCGCTTCCATCCCTTCGGATGGTGACCCGATTGCAGCAATTGAACTTACATGGCAGAACCGTGGAACTCCCAGCGAAAACGCCAGATCGACAAGATTGGCTGTACCCTCAACATTATTATGAATCATTAAATCACGATCACGTGGATCGAATGAGACCATCGCAGCAGCATGATAAATCTGATCAACGCCTGTCAAAAGTTCGCGCAGGCCATCCTTATCGAGAATATCCCCATCAACCCATTCAATGTTTTTCATGAGCGACTGGTAATCTGAATTATAGAAGGAAAATATCTTTTCTGTACGTTGTATACTGCTTCCAGGCCGTTTGAGTGCACGAACTTCCGCTCCGTTGATGACGAGGTCATAAAGTAAATGTGCCCCAACCATTCCGGTTCCACCTGTAACAAATATCATATCGAACCCTTATTTATCAATTCGTCAATTTCGTTTAAATGCAACCCGAAATGATGCAGATAATCTAAAACCATTTCCTCCAGTGAAACTTTGTTTTCAGGTGATGCGATCCACTCATTTTCCAATTTTTCCGTTTTAATATTTTCGATGACGTGAACCAGGTGCAGGTTTAAACATTTCCAGAATTGAATGAGATTCTCCCAGTTTTCATCCTGGTAATTCTGAATGGCAATCCACCTGTCATTGTTTCCATTCGTTGCATAATTCGGAAAATTCAAAGGACTATTCTGATATTGCAAATGTACAATCCGATGGGTATTATTCGAAGCAGAATCTATCAAATGTCCAAGAATCTGTTTAATAGTCCGGTTCTGACCATTTCGTTGTTCTGTAATAACATCATTTGGAAGGTGTAAAAGCTTATCTTCCCATACATTAATTAGGATTAGCATTCGGCTGATAGTCTCAAATTCCGGAATCATAGCGTTTTCAATTATATTACAAATAATGGGTTTTCACAATATGGCATTATAGTTTTCCTACGAAGTGATTGTCCGCTGTCCAAGATGACCACATAAAAGACCTTCCACTGTTTTCAGTTTTTGATAGCGCTTCTGAAATTCCATGATAGCTTCAAAATCATTACTCTCAGAAGCCTTCCGTATCCCTTGCTCTGCCTGTGATATCAGAAAGGATATATAACGCAGTTTACATTCCTGCAATACTTTAGGAACCAATTGATGAAGAATGTCAAATTCCTCTTCGATAAAACTTCCTTTTTTTCGCCAATACTGACTCAGTTTATTCTTTTCAGACATGATATCCGATACCAACTGACTGATTGGAAGATCCGGATGATTGACAAAATACTTAATCGCATCGAAATTCTCATCATCGACATGCAGCCGATATTCGTCAAAAACAGCTTTGATCACCGGATTGACAGATTCCATCTGATCGGCTTCGAGCTCTGTAAGGATATAATCCGCCACATAAACAATCTCAGTTTCGCCGGTTTCCGGATTTTCAACATCGAATATTTTATTCAATCCGTATTTAATCAATAATTTCAGCAATTCGCGCTCCTCATTTTCACATGGATTGATTTCCGGGACTGGAAGCGTTAAAGGCTGACTTTTTATATTGGTCTCCTTCAGCAACTCGCGCTCCTGATGTTTGGACATTTCGTCCTCAGACTTCACCTTGAGCTTTCGGATTTCATTATAAAGCACCGTTTCGCGGACATCAAGTAGCCGGCTACACTCCTTGAGGTATTCCGACCGTACTATCTCATCAGGGATTACCGAAATTGAACTTACAATATCATTAATCAACTTTGCCCTGCTGATCGGATCTTTTTCAACACCAGCAAGCAATAACTTAGTTTTGAATTTAATAAAGTCAGTTTCGTTTTCACGGATATAATCTTTGAGTTGTGAGGCACTCATCGATCGTGAAAACGAATCGGGGTCTTCCCCCTCTGGCAATGGAAGCACTTTTACATTGATCCCTTCTTCGAGCACCATGTCAATTCCACGCATCGAAGCTTTTATACCTGCCTGATCGCCATCATATATGATAGTGACATTGTTCGTAAACCTTCTGATCAATCGAATCTGATCAATCGTTAGCGAAGTTCCGGACGAAGCAACCACATTCTCAATTCCAGACTGGTGAAGCGAGGTTACATCGGTATACCCCTCAACAAGATAACATTTGTCTTCCTGGATAATACTCCTTTTCGCCTGGAAAATCCCGTACAATACCCGGCTTTTATGGTAGATATCAGATTCGGGTGAATTTAAATACTTTGCAATTGTTTTATCCTGTGTCAGGGTGCGACCGCCAAATCCAATCACGCGGCCCGAAATTCCATGAATCGGGAACATCATGCGACCCGCAAAGCGGTCGCGAACCCAATCTTCGCGCCTGATCGTAAGACCGGTCTTTTCGAGATACTCCATCTTAAAACCGTCCTTAAGTGCTGCATTGGTCATAATATCCTTCCCTTCGGGGCAATAACCAATTCCAAACTTCGTAATGATATCATCCCTCATTCCGCGTTGACGCAGATAGGACAAACCAATTAACCGGCCGGCATTGGTTTCCCAAAGCTGATTACTAAAGAATTTTTGAGCAAACTCCGAAACAATTAACTGACTCTCACGATCGTTCCGTTCAATAACATCTTCGGGACTCTCTTCCTTTTCCCTTATTGGAATATTGTATTTATTCGCAAGCCACCGTAAGGCATCGGCATACGAAAGGTGTTCGTGTTCCATGATAAAATTGACAGACGATCCACCTTTCCCACATCCGAAACATTTATAAATTCCCTTGGCCTGCGAAACATTAAATGAGGGTGTTTTTTCGTTGTGAAACGGACATAATCCGATCATACTCGTTCCACGCCGCTTTAAGGTGACGAAATCCCCAACCACATCTGCAATCTCAGCAGCATCGAGTATTTGTTGTATAGTTCCCTGATCAATCATCTCAACAAAGGTAATGAAAACTGGTTAGTCAGGAATGGATTAATACCGCAATTACAATTTAACAAATTGTCCAATTTTTTATGATCAAACATTCAAAGAAGTAATTTGTGATGGTTTTTCTAATTGTTTATTTATTCATTGATTAGATTATTTTTATTTAAAATTAACCTTAAATTCTCATTTTTATTATTTAACTTTACAATGAGCAAATAAAAAATTCAGCGAAGTTGTAATTCTTTTGAGAAACAACTTCAATAGTTGTCCGTATCCTAACGCGTATACCATATATTCAAACCTAAATATTAATACACTATGAATTTATTCGTTGCGAGGTTAAATCCCTCCACAACTGCCAGGGACCTGCAAAAACTCTTTTCACATTACGGTATTGTTACAACTGTTAAGGTCATATTTGACCACGATACAGGTCGGTCGAAAGGTTATGGTTTTATTGAAATGCCCAATATTTTTGAGGCACATGAGGCATTGAGAGAACTCGATGAAACTAAATTTCAGGAAAGTATAATCTCTGTCATCGAATCGAAGTCATCTGATGGCCGCTTCCCTGAAAGCAGACCGGACTTTAGCGACAGGAACTACGCTACCACCAAATCCCGAAACAACAATGTGAGGGAATCCATTCATAATTCCTTTTCAATCAATAAAACTCATCTCGAAGAAAAAAGCCTTCGTAATTTCGGATACCGCGGAAGTGGTAAACGATCATTCAGATAATATTGATTTCCACTCCATTTTTTACTAAACTTGCAATACAGAATATGACTTTTAAATATCTTTCAAATCCTCTCCTTCATTTAATAATAAATACTTGAACATCTGTAATATCCAAATAGTCAGGCAGTGGGCTTTAAGCATCTTCAGAAAATCCATCCCTATGATTACCATTCTCATATTGTGCTGGTCATGCGAACAGGTAATCGATGTGAAACTGAATAGCGAAAGTCCCAAAGTGGTGATTGAGAGCTTTATCACAAATGCAGATAGTCCTTTTATTGTGAAAATCACGAAAAGCCAGGAATTCTTCAATCAAAGTAATTTTTCAACAGTACAAAACGCATCGGTACAGTTAGAATACCTTACTGTGAAGGAGCATCTTATCGATAAGGGAAATGGCTATTATGTCTCTCCTGCTACGAAAGGGGTACCAGGAAGAACCTACACTCTTACAATTACAACAGAGGGAAAAAACTTTGGCGCCACGGTTGAACTCCCCAAAGCTGTACCAATAGATACGGTTTATTTCCAACCGGGTTTGTTCCAAAGCGATAGTTTGAACATTTTTGTGGGATTCCACGATCCTGCCTTAACGGAGAATTATTACCAAATCAGGTTATATCGGAACCGTCGGTATGCGATCAATGATTATTTTCTGATAACAGACGCCTTTTCGGATGGTGAAAAAATAGTTGCCCCTATTTATTACCGTAATTTTGCGCCAGGCGATAGTGTTATTGTGGAACTATTAAACCTTGAAAGGAGTACATGGAGGTATTTCAAAGGAATGAGTGAGTCCATTCAGCAAGGTGTCAATTCGCAGGCACCAGGGAATCCGCCTTCTAACTTTACAGGTGGTGCTTTGGGCGTATTTGGTGCATGGGGATCTTCTTCCTACCGGATTATCGTACCACAGTCAGCCGGGAAAAAATAGTTTATTTCCGAATTCATACTGATCATGCTCTATGACAGACAACCTTATCCATAAAATCGCCTTATCACTGATTCCCGGTATCGGAAGTGTTACCGCAAAATCGCTGATTGCCTATACGGGATCTGCAGAACAGGTATTCAGGGAAAAGGAAAATGCATTGCGCCAAATACCTGGCGTAGGAAGTATTCTGGCAAAAAATATCATCAATTCAGAGGTGATGTCCCGGGCCGGACATGAAGTTGAATTTCTTCATAAAAACAACGTCAATGCCCTGTTTTACCTTGATGAGGATTATCCGCAACGTTTGCTTGGATGTTCAGATGCACCTATCATCCTGTATGTGAAAGGTGATCCGTTTCTGAATAGCCCCAAAGTAATCAGCATCGTTGGAACGCGGCATGCCACAGAGTATGGGAGAACAATTGTTGATGAATTCATTTCGGTATTGGCAGAAAGGGGTTACAAAATATTGGTTGTAAGCGGACTGGCTTACGGCATTGATATCCATTCGCATAAATCGGCCCTTCGGACAGGCTTGCCGACTGTGGCGGTGATGGGGCACGGTCTCGAAACGGTTTATCCCTCCCTTCACACGGCTGTCGCCAAGGAGATGATTGAAAATCAAGGTGGCTTGGTATCTGATTTCTTAAGTAATTCGCCCATCGACAGGACCAATTTTTTACGCCGGAACCGCATCATCGCAGGCTTATCCGACGCAACGATTGTGGTGCAATCTGCAAAAAAAGGCGGCGCTTTGGTCACTGCTGATATTGCCAATTCGTACAATCGCGATGTATTTGCATTCCCTGGAAAAGTGGGTGATCCCTATTCCGAAGGGTGTCACTTTTTAATCAAATCTAACCGGGCTAATTTAATAGAATCTGTGGCAGATCTGGAATATGTTATGAACTGGAGTGCTGCCAAAAGTCAGCCTGATGCGATTCAGCCTTGCCTGTTTTATGACTTCAATCCCGACGAAAAACTAATTGTTGATCTGCTTCGAAGCGAAGGGGAGACGGCCATTGACCTGATTTGTATTAAGACAACCCTTCCAATGAATAAAGTATCTCCTACTTTGCTGAATCTCGAATTTGCCGGAATCGTTAAAGGACTTCCGGGAAAAGTATTTAAAGCGATCTAAAGGTGTTTAGGCTTTAGGTTTTAAGCTTTGGCCTAAAAGCCTACAGCCTATAGCCTAACAACCTTGAACGACCATGACTAAATATCTAACAATCTACCCATTGAAGCTCATCTGTTGATTCTGCCTAAGAAAAGCTATCTTTGCGGAGTATTAAAAGGATTGAGAATGACAACATTTGAAGGATTTGGGATTGGTAAATCAATTTTAAAAGCATTGGATGAGATTGGATTTACGACACCAACCCCAATTCAGGAAAAGGCAATTCCTGTTATTAAGTCGGGAAAAGATGTTTTAGGGATTGCCCAGACCGGAACCGGTAAAACTGCCGCTTATGTCATTCCGCTGCTGATGAAACTTGTAAAGGCCGAAGGGAAAGATCCAAGGGCAATTGTCCTGGTTCCCACACGTGAACTGGCGATTCAGGTGGGCGAAGACATTGCTGAACTCTCCCAATTTACCGATATCCGTCATGCCGCAGTCTATGGAGGAATCGGGTGGACCAAACATGCAGCACTACTCGAACCGGGAGTCGACATTCTTGTAGCAACACCTGGTCGGTTATGGGAACTTTACCGCGCCGGCGCTTTTGGTATGAAAAACATTAAAACACTTGTTGTTGACGAAGCCGACCGCATGCTCGATATGGGCTTTATGCCTCAGCTAAACAAACTATTCGAAGTGATTCCGCCCAGGCGACAAAACCTTCTTTTCTCGGCCACTTTTTCGGAGAGCATCGAATTAATGAGCAACGAATTTCTTGCTTTCCCTGAGCGCGTTGAAGTTGCCCCATCTGCAACTACGGTAGATAAGGTGAAACAGTATTTCTACCATGTCCCGAATTTCAGAACCAAGCTGAATTTTGTAAGTTACCTGCTTCTCAACGAGGAGGAGTTCAAAAGGGTCATCATTTTCTGCCGGACTAAAGAGAATGCTGAAGATGTTTATAAAGTCGTTAGCCGCAGAACGGAAGGCGAAGTGCGAATCCTTCATTCGAATAAGGCCCAGAGTTCCCGGATTAACGCCATCGAAGCCTTTAAGGCTGGCGGTGTAAGGGTATTGGTTTCAACAGATGTTGCAGCACGTGGAATTGATGTGAGTGAAATATCACATGTGATCAATTTTGATCTTCCGCCACGTTACGAAGATTACGTCCACCGGATTGGCCGGACCGCCCGTGCCAACACAGACGGGGTCGCCATCTCTTTTATCGGACCCGATGAAGACTTTCATCTTGAGAATATTGAGAAACTCATCCGGATGAAGATTGAAGAGTTGCCATTCCCGGATAATATTGATGTCGTTCCGTTAAGCCGTCCTGAAAAACAAAGCATCGACCGCGAAATCGACCGGCAAAAACGACTCGCCGATCCTGAATTCCTGGGAGCTTTTCATGAAAAGAAAACTAGGCGACCCAAAAGCAGCCCTTTAAGCGTCAATCAGAAAAGTAACGCCGTCCGCGATTCCAAAAGCAAGGGAAGAAAAAAGGGAAGGTAATCGCCTGTAAACCTTATGAGCGTTTAATCGTTATACCCTTATAAAAGTATTAACGGAAGGACAAGTGGTTTAATGGACCGGAAATTTAAAAATATTGTTTCTTTATTATTCCTGATCGCATTTCTTTTGCCGTCAATCGTTAAACTTGATCATCATCACGAACATTTTGAATGTAAAGCAAAAAATGAGAAACATTACCATGAGTTTCATGATAAGTGTAATATTTGCAATTTCGAATTTACTGTTTTTTTGTCAGACATCGAAAATATTGATTTACAAAAGGACAACCCACTAGATCGTTACGCTAATAAATACGTTTCCCTTTCTGATTACAATCTCTCCCAATATTCATTCCTGTTACGTGCCCCGCCCTGTGCACAAATTTGAAATAGAGCATCCCTAAGGTGCTTTTTAAAATTTGTCACACACAAAATAAGCAATAAAATGAAGCGGATATTTTTCATTTGCATTGTGATATTCATTTATCACACAGCGAGCGCGCAGAACAAATTAACAGGTAAGATTACGGATAAGATAACGGGAGAAACAATCCCGGGGGCGACCATTTACATCCCCGAACTGAAGACCGGAGCCGTTTCCGATATCAACGGTAACTATAAAATAGATCATCTCCCAAAGATAAAAGTAATCCTTCAGATCAGTTTTGTAGGATATAAGTCAATTGTCAGAAAAATAGACCCGGCAGTGTCGGAGTCCCTGGATTTTGCAATGGAACAGGCCATAACCGAAATGAATGCCGTTGTGGTTACAGGTACATCAAAAGCCACTGAAATAACCCGAAACCCTGTTCCAATGATTACCCTGGACAGAAAAGAATTGCAGCAAAATTTAAATACAAACATTATTGATGCAATTTCAAAACTTCCGGGAGTAAGTGCTGTTACTACAGGCCCGAATGTTTCAAAACCATTTATACATGGATTGGGTTATAACCGGGTACTGACGTTATTTGATGGTGTAAGGCAGGAAGGACAACAGTGGGGAGATGAACATGGAGTAGAAATGGACGAAAATGCGGTCGACCGGATTGAAATTGTTAAAGGTCCTGCAAGCTTGACATATGGTTCTGATGCTTTGGCCGGGGTTGTAAATCTGCTGCCAGCTCTGCCTGTTCCTGATGGTAAAATCAAAGGACACCTATCAACTAATTATCAGACCAATAATGGTCTCTACGAAGCTTCTGCTGCACTGGCTGGAAATACAACGGGGCTTATTTGGGGTGGTGTTGCCTCACATAAACAAGCTACTAACTATCAAAATAAATACGACGGACGGGTTTACGGGACAGCTTTTAATGAAACTGATTTAAGTGCTTACATTGGTCTGAATAAACAATGGGGTTATTCTCATCTCAATTTCTCCATGTTTGACGATTTACAGGAAATTCCTGATGGCAGCCGCGATTCGACGACGAGGCAATTTACCAAACAAATCACCGAAAATGACTTATTCAGACCGGTTGTTTCAGACGCGGAATTAAATTCTTACAAAATTGCTACGATCCATCAACATGTTCAACACTTCAAATTGTATTCATCAAATAATTTTATTTTTGGAGAGCACAAAATTGGATTGATACTTGGTTATCAGCAAAATATACGAAGGGAGTTCAGCCATCCCGAAAACCCGGAAACCGCCGGATTGTACCTGGTTCTAAATACATTTACATACGATGCGAAATACTACCTGCCTGAATATAAAGGGTGGGAAACTACCATTGGACTAAATGGTATGTACCAGAATAATACGAATAGAGGTACTGAGTTTATTATTCCGGACTATCATCTTTTTGATTTCGGCCCTTTTGTTTTTATTCGCAAGGAATTTAATAAATTGGATATAAGTGGCGGCATTCGTTACGACCTGCGTATTTTTAATAATAACGCGATGTACACAAAGACGAATCCCCAAACCGGGTTTGATATGCAGGTCAATTCACCTGATGGTGCTGATCAGCCCTTTTATAATTTCAATCATACTTTTTCCGGCTTATCAGGAAGTATTGGAGCAACTTACAAAATATCAGATAAACTGGTTTTAAAAGGTAATATTGCCAGGGGATTTCGTTCACCTAATATTGCCGAGATATCGGCCAATGGAATTCATCCTGGGACACTGATCTACCAGATAGGAAATACCGGTTTTAAACCGGAATTTAGTTTGCAGGAAGATGTTGGAATATCTTACAGGTCAGATCACATCAGTGGCAACCTTGATATTTTTAATAACCAGATCTCGAATTACATCTTTAATGAGAAATTACTAAATCATCTTGGACAGGATTCTGTTATTGTCAAGGGCAATCAGACTTTTAAATTTCAACAAGCAAAAGCGCAGCTTTATGGGTGGGAAGCAAATCTCGATGTTCATCCTTATGACTGGCTTCATTTCGAAAACTCAATATCTGTGGTCTATGCCTTGAACAAAGGAGGAAATGGTATTTTGGTGACCGACAATTCCAGGTATTTGCCATTTATACCGCCCCTTCATACCAGTTCAGAGTTGCGCGGGTACATAAAAAGTAAGATCAGGTGTATTAGTTCATTGTATCTTAAAATCGGAATGGAATATTATGCGAATCAAAACAGGGTATATTCTGCGGATAATACTGAAACGCCTACACCTGGCTATGTACTGTATAATGCGGGGATAGGCACAGATATCACAAACAGGAAAGGAAAAGTACTGGCAAACATTAACATCCTTGGAAATAATATCATGGATGTTGCATACCAATCGCACATGAGCAGGTTAAAATATTTCGGGCAATATCCAAATAATCAATCTGGCAGAAATGGCATTTACAATATGGGAAGGAATATTAGCTTTAAATTAACCATTCCTATAGACTTTCAATAGACATGACAACAATAAAAGCGATACATTTGGTTTACCTTAAACAGATCAAAAGAAACTTTTCAATCGTTTAAAATGTTTTACTGGTGAATCAATTCAAAGTTAATGGAGATTGACAAAATTAAAAACGATGGCTAAGAAAGAATTTGCTAATTAAAATTATTGGTCTTGAATACTTTTGCTTTTTTAAAAAATCATAAATGAACAAAATAATTCTCACGCTCCTGATAACAATGATGATCGGAGCAACAGCCATCGCCCAATTACCGAATGAGGATCGCTATGTTGAAACAAAGAGATCACCTGAACCTTTTCTGTTTTCAGTATCCACATTGACGCCCCAGGATTTACACTGGAGTCTGAATTATTCCACAAGTTACGGTGAAAGAGTGACGGGCCCTTTTGGATACGACGGCATCGGCCAGCAATTTGCGTTAAAAGGATACATCGGAAAACAGTTTACGCTCTATGCCAATGCGGCTTTGGGTTTTCCCCGCAACAACAATGTGTCGAGTGCCCAGCAGGTAGAAATTATTCGTGATTTTATTGGCGGCAAAAAAAGTTTGGGTTTGCGTATGGGCTTAGGCTTAGGCGTAAGCAGGGATTATAACAATGTGAAATCCGTGTTAAGCCGGGTTACAGTATCCTACGATGCACCTCGCTGGAAAACCGGGGGCAATATACTCTTTGAAAAGGCCTATGCCGAAAACAGGGATAATATTGATGTTATCATGAGTCTTGGCCTTCATTACCGTTTATCAGGAAACCTTTATGGTGGATTTGAAACTGTTGGGGAAGATCTGGAAGGTTTTTGGGACCCAGAAGAAGCCGAAGGCGGTGCAAAATTATTGATCGGACCTTCGCTGAATATGACAACCAATAATTCAAGGTTGTCGTTTTCTGTTTCGGGTGGACCCGTATTCTATGCCACTCACAGCCCGGTTTCGAACCCTGAAGCATTAAGAGAGCTTCCATCTCAACCCGGCCTTACGTTAAGAGCCAGGGTAATATTTAATCTCTCTCAATAGTTCGTTTGTTTAGCGTCTGAAGCAACAGGATGAAATCTCAAGTAATGATCAAGATATAATGTTGTAGTTTTCTTCTTTGCGAACCTGGCGTCTTAGCGCGATCTTATTGAAAAAAATCGCGCAATGACGCTAAGAACGCAAAACAAAAGAATAGGTAAATATAAAATCAAATTACCCGGTTATGATTACATGATCGAAACGGAAGGTTGGATTTGGTCGTCCGGGACTCAGACAACGCAATGCAATAATTTTCATCTCAAACTTACCTGCTACGTTGGCATGGAGTGTTTCGCGGACAATCTGTTCCAATGTTTCCGGACGCATTTCTACACGGGCATTCAGCGTCAACCGGGCCTTGGAACCTGTTCCGACCGATCCGCGGAAGTTCATCGTGTTCTCTTTACCCGTTAGGTTACCCAAAAGGAAGTTGTTGCCGGCTTCGAGGATCAGTTTAACATGACCAACGGATGCATTACGGCTGTCGAATTGTTGGCTCAGGTCTTGTAGTAGTTGATTGGCAAACGCATCCCAGTCAGTCGGTTCGCCACTTAGTTCAACATTGCTGTTTAACCATCCGAGTACTGCTTCACCTTCGGCATAGACATCATAATCGACTTCAGCCAATCGCCGACCGGAATCAGTGCGGTTCATTACCTCTTTAAGCCATTCGTCAATACCTTCACCCGTAACTGCGCTTACCGTCATCACTTCTGCATCAGGGAAATTCAGTTTTACCTTTTCTTTCAATAAAACCAATTCATTTATATTCAGATGATCCGTCTTGCTTATCAGGATAATATCACTTTCTTCCAATTGTTTCCGGTAGATATAGGCTGCACTGCGATGTAATCCGGCCGTTCCGCCATTTAAAATATCAGTAAGATGTCCAGGATCTGCCAATACCGAAAGCGGACTGACCAAAAGCTCGCGTCCCATCTTTTCTTTTAGTGGCTGAACAATGGTGGCAGATAAATCGGTACAACTGCCAACAGGCTCCGCAATAATAACATCGGCATTTGCTTCGCCGCGGACCTTCTGCATGGCGCTGATCAACCCGTTGAAATTGCAGCAGAAACAACTGCCGCTCACTTCGGCAACCTTCACTTCATTGTGCAAAAGAATGGCCGTGTCAACAAGATCCGGAGCCTGGTCGTTTGTGATCAGTGCTACCCGTTTACCGCTTTCCATTATCCTGCGGGCAGCTTCCCATAACAGGGTCGTTTTCCCCGCTCCAAGAAACCCTCCTACCAGAATAAGTCGTGTCTTTTCCATAACTGCTAATTTTTATTGATTGATTTGTCATCTTCGCAATCGCACTTTACCGATGAACGTTTCATCGCAGGCTCAAGTACATGCACAAAAAACAGGGCAGCAAATATTCCTCCCAATATTGGCCCTAAGATATAGACGAAGAAAAAGCCTCCGCTCTGATCGGGAAAGGCTGCTGATCCCCATCCTGTTGCCCATGCAACCATTCGCGGACCAAAATCACGGGCAGGATTCAGACCTGCCTGGGTTAACGGAGCAATGAGGCAAATAACTGAACTCACGGTCAGCCCGATGAACAATGGCGCCATTGCATCGTGCGGACGACCAACGTTACAACCTTCCGTAAGGGCAAAAATCATCAGCAGCAACAGGAAAGTGCCTAATGTCTCTGCCCCGATGGCAAGTGGTAAAGAAACGACCGCCGTACTTCCGGGAGCCGCATAATATTCACCAAACATTTTGGCAGTTTGCACCGATTCGGCCGATCCGCGTATGATGTTATGCGTATTTTCGAAAGCTGATATTGATGGGGAGAACAACAAATACAACGCGAATCCCGCCAGAAAAGCCCCTATAAATTGTGCGACAATATATGCCGGTAATTTCCGAACCGACATCCTTTTGCTGATCACCATTGCAAGCGTAACAGCAGGATTTAAGTGAGCGCACGACAAGTGGCGTGTCAGGTAAATGGCCAGTGTAACACCAATTCCCCAAACCAATGCGATCTGCAAAATTCCCTGGTAAGCATTAAATAAAACGGATACTGCTACCGATCCGCACCCGAAAAGCACAAGCAGGAAAGTGCCAAGTGTTTCGCCAATAAATTCCTTTGATAGTCGCATTTTGTTATTTCGTTACTAATTTGATATTGCATCAAAAGCACAGCAAAAATCAGCTGGAAGATGTATCTCCTTCAGAAATCCGCCCAGGATTTCTTCCATTTCCTTCATATTTTCAATATCAAGACAATACACAATTTTGGCACCTTCCATATGACCATAGATCAGTCCAGCTACCTTTAATTCTTTTATGTGTTGATTTACAGTCGCCCTGGTCAACGGGAAATTTTCAGAAAAATCGCCTGTTATACAGATGCTTGTTTGCGCCAGAAATTGGAGGATTTGCAGCCGCGCCGGGTGGGCTAGTACTTTGAATAAATTTGCCCTTTTTTGAAGTTCTTCGTTGAAAAGTTCTGTTTTTGATGCAACCATTTTCTTTTTTATAGATTGATGCAAACATACATCAATTTTAATTGTGATGTATGTTTGCATCAATAATTTTAATCTCAATGAATCTTCTCTCTGTAAGCGAACGAAAAATGTAATTAATAGGAGAACCTGATAAAGAGATCAACACTTCTCCCCGGCCTGTTGATACGCCCCCAGTCGAGGTGTTCGTAGTAAACTTTATTCAGAAGATTTGTAATGCCTAGTCCAATATCCACCACTGTTTGGGCAAAAGGAACCGAATATCCGCTCTTTACATTAAATACGGTAAATGCAGGAGTTTTAGATTCTCCGCAATCAATATTAATCCGGTTTTGAGCCATCGAGGACTCGCCCTCCGCCTGTAATGAAAAATGATCTTTCTGATACTGAACCGCCAAAACGGTTTTTAATGGTGGAATTAAAGGCAGTGCTTTACCAGAATTTAATTCTCCGAATGTGTATTTTGAAGAAAGAAAAGCCGATATACTTTTTATTGGATTGTATAAAACCTGCAAATCAGCACTGTATAGTTTTGCCGATGGGATGTTGGAATAGACACGTATCCCTTTGGCATAAAAGTTCATCGCAGGTATTTGCGAATCTGTGACACCCATTATATAATCGTTTACGAAACTAAATGATTGCGTGAAATTCACTTTCAGCTTTGGCTTTGATAATAGAAAAGCCAGACTGAAGAAGTTAGATTTCTCGGTTTTGATATATGGGTTTCCGATATAATCATAACCATCGTAAGCGCTGTAAAGATAAAAGCCCATGCGTTCGCCGATGGTTGGCATTCGTTCAGCATAACCGGCTGTTGCAAGCATCGAAATACTTTCGAAAAAGCGGCATTGAAACGTCATATTCAAGCTTTTAATCAATTTGCTTCGCGTTTTATCCAATGAGTAGTTAAATACCGAGAACTGCTCCTGGCCGTATTTCGACTTCAACACATCGATGTTGTAATCGACTCTTCCATTAACCATTATAGACATATTTTGAGAAACAAATGTGGTATTCTGAATAAAAACACCCGTAACATTTCTCACCATTTCGGGCCAGGTTTGCATATACATGGGCGATTCGGGGGCAAAGCCGGCATACCGCATGTGCATCGTCATTTCGGCGATCGAATTATTGGTGTAATTGTCTCCCTTTACGACTAATTTATTGCGTTCGCCCCAAGGCATTGTTACCTGAAAGTAAGTTCCTAAAGTAGTGCTCCTGCCGGGCATATCCATCCGCATATAAACAGAGTCGGATTTATTTTCGGGTTTGCTTTTAAGGAGGTATAAACTATCCCTTTGGGAATCATCCATTACGTGATGTATCGTATTGAAATATACTTTTCCTTTCAGTTGTATCTTTCCGTTTCGCTGGTATTCCAGTGCAATTAAAGTGGCCCTGGCTAAACTTACATCCATTGGTAAAGCGGGATAGCCCACGTTTCGGGCTACATCATACAAAATATCAGCTTTGAAACTGCTGATTTCATTGGGCAAATATTTCAATACGGAATGGATGTTTGTTTTTTCGAACTGTGAAAAAAGGATCGTTTTATTATTTCCATCCTTGTAATTCCCGTTTTTACGATAAACACCGTCAATTCCCCATTCCCACTTCTTTTTACGGTAACCCGACGAAAACAAAATATTGCGGCTTCCCGAAACGCTTTCGTAACCAACGCCCAATGAAGAATAAAAAGGATGCGGGCTATTAATATTTGGTTCCTGCAAACACATATCAACTGAACCACCAATATTACAGCCGTTTTGACTGCCATTGGTTCCCTTGTTGATGGTAATGTTTTTAAGATTAGTAGGTTCAATATACGAAGTGACCGGATCCATCTTATCCGTACATGCCCCAAATAGCTTCATTCCATCGATTGTAACATTCAATTGCCCGCCTGAAAACCCGTTAAGTTGAGGTTCGAGCGCATAGGCACCCCGCTTTATCAGCGACATCCCATCCAGCCGTGCATTGATGTTGTCGAGGGTTGAAAATTCGTTTGTCCGGTAAAAATTAACAACATCTTTATCTTTAAGGGGAAGATTTGCAGATATTGTAATCTCCTCTATTTTCACCGTGTCACGCAGTAATTCACTGCTTTCAGATTGCTGTGCCTTACCAAAAAAATGCAGGGCAACCAACAGCATGACAATTACATATTTTTTCATAGTGATGAAATTAAAGCCGGGAATTTATCCCCGGCTTTAATATTTAAAGTGTAATATTGAAGTAAGCATTCTTTGAAATGGTCACACCCCCTTTTTTGACAAGAACGTCTACACGCCATTCACCGGTCATCGTAAAGTTTACTTTCCCTTTATAGTGACCCATTGTCGCATTGACCGGGTTTACATTGTTCGGCGATCCGTGTCCCATACTTGGCATTGTTGGCGTAATCTCCACAGTATAGGTATCGTCAGCGGGCCAATCCATCATAGTGGCTTTACGATGAATTGTAAATTCAATATCATTCATGCCTACTTTCGGATTTGTTGGCTGAACAAGCGATAATACCAGTTTACTACTGTCTGCGCTTTGTGATGTAAAAACAGTCAAAACCGAAACCGCCGGATTATCGACTGTAATATCGAAATTCGCTTCGCCCTCTTTGTCAATTTTATGGTTGTGAACGCCCACCCTTAATTTCCAGGTGCCGCTCATCGCAGAAGGCATAACAAAAGCGATTGCACCGGGGAAAACATCATCAACAGCTGTTTCGTCGGGGTTTTCGACCGGCGATGCATGTTGCATCGTCATTGCACCCATTCCCATTGTCATAACAGGTAAAAATGTGATATGGGCATCGGTAAGTTTTGTTTGTAAGTTTAGCGAATCGTAAAGCACAACAATTAGCTGATTATAACCGGCAAAAAAGTTTTTCTTCCCCCAGATTTCAACTTTTGCAGCTGCACCAATTGCGTAGCCGTCTTTCAGTTTCGTAAGACCGGCAAGCGGATCAACTGTCATTAGATCATTTCCTTTATTACACGAGAAAAGTGTAATTGCCACCGCAAAAGCAAATATTAACTTATTAATACTGTCTTTCATAATATCATTCAATAAAAAATAAATGTTTGAAAATAAATCAAAGTAAAAGCATTCCTGTTCAAAACGCAGGCTGCATAGGTGCACAAGAAGACACCTTCAACCCATGATAGAACAAGAGAATGAAGTAAATTAAACAGTGAATCTTAACTTGGGAGGTACAAAAATGGCAGCGGAGAAAATTTGACTGACTATCGTCGCAGGAATAGGCTGAAGGTCTAAGCCTGTTTCAAATATTTTTGGGATTGTAACAGGTATACATAGAAACTCCTTCGTTTCCTCATTTTGAATTTTTTTGTTCGTGTTTTTATCTTTTGGATCGTTATTGCTGTCATTGCTTTCCTTAAGCTGCTTCGCAAGATGACATTTACCTTCACAACAACTCTTGGGTTTATCTCTGTTAATGCAAAGGTTCTTTATAATAAAGTCCTTATTTATTGCATATTCAATAAATGGGAATACCGGTCTTAAAATATAAAAAATGATAATGACCAATTGAATATATGCAAATACCTTGTATTTCATCAACATTTAAACAGAAAAACCGGTCATTTGTTCAAAATAGCCTAAGCGATCGGTTAAGGTGCAAGTCTCGAAATTACCCAGTCACCACTTTCACGTGTAAATAAAATCCGGTCGTGCAGCCGGTTGGGGCGCCCCTGCCAAAATTCTATTTTGAATGGTTCGATCACATAGCCGCCCCAGAAGGAGGGTCGGTTAATCCTGTTTTCGATCGATTCGAATTGTTGCCCTTCCCACAATTTTTCAAGGTATTCCCGGTCAGGCACTACCTGACTTTGATTTGAAATAACGGCACTCAGGCGGCTTTCAAAAGGGCGGCTGTGGAAATATTCATCTGAAACACGTGATGAGGTTTTTATCGCGATACCTTCTATTCTTACTTGTCTTTCGAGTTCAGGCCAATGAAACAGCAATGCGACATTTTGATTTGAAGCTATTTCTTCCCCTTTACGGCTTGAGTAATTCGTAAAAAAGCCAAAACCTTCGTCTGAAAGCGCTTTTAAGAGTACAATCCGTGCAGAAGGGACACCATTGGGTGTGGAGGTGGCGAGCATCATCGCAGTGGGTTCATTCGCCTTTATTTCAATAGCTTCGTTTAGCCATGTTTCGAACTGATGAAGCGGATCTGGACTGATCTGGTTTTCATCCAATACTCTAATTTTGTAATCTTTACGAATATCTGCCAATTCCATTTTGATCATTTTGGAATTAAACGCATGTTACCTCCAAATTGTTTATATGAAATCTATTAAATGAAAAATGCCACTTAAATTACATTTCATGATCCTTTTACTCATTTCTTAATAAGTCCTTCACCGTACCAACTTAGAGATTGCTGTAATGTTGCTGTAACCTTTGTGTAATGTAGCTGTAACAAATATTACAGGAAGATTACAGTTATATTACACAAAACTAACTTAAACCAATAAGAAGGTATGGCTAAATTAATAGGGAATTAATAAGTAGTATATTTATCCCATTATGTGATAGGTAACACTGAAAACAGAGGAGGCAAATACGACATTATATTTTAACCATGACTTAGTAGGTTTAAATGTTGATTTGTTAACACGGTTATCGATCTTTTTTAAATTTATTAAGTACCCTGAATCAAAATCCGATCTGCGTTCACGCTTTTGATAAGCAATTAAATTATCCCTACCTTTGCCTGATAGTGTTATGTGTTGAGAACGAAGAATTGTTATGGAAAACCAGGAATTGAATACATCGAAAGACAAAAGGAATAACCTGATTGTCATTATATTGTCTGTTATAATTGTTATACTTGCCTGCCTTTTTTTCTGGCAGAGAAATTCATACCAGACAGATGCCGCTTTAATCAGGGCTGAAAAGGACTCCATTGCGTCAGAATTATCAAAGATGGCAGTAAACTATAACTCAATACGTTCAGAAAATGATACGCTTAACAAGAACATTAGTTTTGCCCAGAACAAAGTAAAAGAGCTCCTAAGCGAAGTTGAACAGGTAAAAAATGTGAGTTATCAGCAGATTACGAAATACAGGGCAGAAGTAACCACCTTACGCGACATCATGCGTAATTATATTGTCCAAATCGATAGTCTCAATCAGAAAAACCAGCGTTTAATGGATGAAAACACCAACGTTAAACAGCAAGTAACTGAAGTGAAGTCGGTTAATCAACAGTTATCAGAAGAAAAGAAAAAACTGGAACAGACGGTTACGCTCGCCGCACAACTGGAAGCGAGTGAACTTAAAGCGACCGGAATCACCCTTAAAGGGAAAGAGCAGGTCAAATCAAGTAAAATTGATAAAGTTAAAATTGATTTCATCTTAAGCAAAAATCTTACGGCTAAACGTGGGGCGAAGAATATCTATGTAAGAATCCAACGACCAGATCAGATTCTGCTCATGAAATCGGATAAAGACCTGTTCAAGTTTGAAGATATGAAAATACCATTTTCAGTGATGCGTGAGGTGGATTATGATGGAAGTGATGTTTCTGTCAGCATTTACTGGGATAACTCGAAAGAATCGCCCCTGATTCCCGGTAAATATACCGTTGATGTTTTTGCCGATGGCAGAAATATTGGAACCACGGTCTTTGAGGTGAAATAAAACCCTTCTATCAATCCCTTTTACATTTTCAGGATGTATGAGCTTGCTGAATTGCAGAAATATTTGAAACGGATCAATGCGGGACATTTACTTGATGTAGCAACAGGCGAAGGCAATTTTCTGCTATTCCTGCTCGAATCGTTCAATTCGTTTGAATCAGCAACAGGTCTCGACGTCAATCCCGAAAGTCTTAAGATAGCCAGGAATAAAATAGGGAGACTAAAAGTAGATTTTATCCAGGGAAATGTAAGGAGACTTCCTTTTGAGGATAACTATTTTGACACAATCTCGGTTTCAAATTCACTCCATCACTTCGACGATCCGGTAAAGGCAATTCAGAGCATGTTGCGTGTACTTATTCCCGGCGGTCTGCTCGTTATCAACGAAATGATCAACGAGCATATGAACCCCGCACAACAGTCCTATTTTGAATATCATGCGTTAAAGGCTGAAATTGATACCGCGGCCGGTGGCTATCACCGTAAGATCTATACAAGTGAAGAATTGCTGGATATTGTACATGAGAGCGCTCTTGAACCGGCCGTTACCATCATAAATGAAGATCCGCCAATCGCCTACTCTAACGAAAAAATGTGGCAGTTTTTCCGAATATTCGATGATTTTGTCAGCAATGCAACCCACCTTCCAAACGGACTTGCATTTGAACAACGGGCACAAAACATCAAAGAGATGATCGGGGTAAACGGATTTCAAAAACCTCCACAGATCGCGATACTTGCTTATAAAGATTAGTTTAACTTTTCTTTTCAATTATTTTACAATTCTTTAACTTAAAAAATTTGGTGGATGGGGTCAGGAGGCTTACATTTGTATTACATTTTTTTTAATAAGTTTAGGTTTAGTTAGGTTAGTTAGTTTGGTTAGTTTTAGTAAAAGGATGGAATCGCCCGGTTTCATCCTTTTCAATTTTAGAAATTTGCCCATTTAATAAATTAGACAGTTTACAAACCGAATTGACCAAAATCAATTGTTTTCCAAAACATATTCCTTAACCACAATATGGTAAAGTGTTCTCATGTAATTCAATTCTACAATACAATAACCGCTACACCTTCTTAATCAATTATCCAGTAGGGGTTAAAGTATTGTAGAAAAATATCATACTACTATCCCGATTACCACGTAGCAGTTTCACTAATTTAGATTGTAAAGACTAATGATCCTGACTTTAACCGGTCCGAGCAAACCAGATTCCCGAAGATAACTTTCTGCATCGGATCCGTTGAATTTTATGATATTTGTTTTGGTCAACCGTTTGTTTTCAGGCAATTTACTGTCTCCAATCAGGCGATTTGGCCAGAGGTTCACAACCTCAACCTCCAACTTATTTAATCCATCTTTTACAAAAGAGGTTATATCGAACCTGAAAGGGGCACTCCACATCACTTGCAGTTGATGCCCGTTGATTTTCACCGAGGCCATCTCCTGAACATTTCCCAAATCAAGCATCAGCAATTTCTCACTGATCTCTTTTGTGGACAAAGAGAAGGTCTTCAAATAAGTGACCGTTCCTGAATAGTATTTGATCCCAGGTTCATCAAATTTGATCCAGGATTTTAATTCATTGATTTCTGACTTCACTGGACCACCCCATTCCGGATCAAAGTGCAAGCTCCATTTCCCTGTAAGCAAGATATCTTCCCGAGATTTTTCATTATGAATAACTTCCTTTTTACCATCAGACCATGTCAGGTTATATTTTCCGGGTTCGTAAACAGCTGCCATTTTCTTTTCTCCTTGCTTATAAAGTGCAATAAACGGAGTTTCCTTTGTTTCAAACTTATTATTCGGGAAAATATTTTTACCGTCTTTCTGAATCGCAGTCACATGATTTTGTGCAGGAGCATCCTTGAAAACTACAAAAACTGAACCTTCAGGCTCGAGATTGAGCGGAACAATGGTTTGTCCGTTTTCTTCTCGGTAAGCCAATATCTCCTTTGTTTCCCCTGTTTTCGGATCCCAAAGCTGCGGAGCCTTTCCACTCACCCTGAACGAACATTCAACCTGTTCATACCTGTCGGGCAAACTGGTCAGGTACCTAAATTCGAAATCGTTGATTCCCTTTCGTGCAAAACGGTTGGCAATGAAATAAACTTCCTGCTTACCAGTAGTGCGATGAATATAATCGAGCGCTGTCTTTTCCTGATTACTTTTAAATGTAAAATCAGGTTTAACCTTCATTCCAGCTAATACATCGTTAATATTCTGTCCCCAAATGACACGTCCTTTGCCAACTTTGTTTTCAGTAATACTTGCTCCGTCAATTTTGCCCCATAAACGGTCAGTAATTGCTTTTAATTCATGGTCACTCTCCGGAAATCCGGTTAAACCGGAAACTTCTTCCGGACGAGGTGAAATAACAGTTATCCCCGCATTTACAAGCAATTCAACTTTTTTCAGCACATTCAGATCGATCGCCTTTTCGGGAGCAAGCATTAATACCCGATAGCTCATTCCGTCGGGCAGGACAATCTTTTTGCCGTCAAACGAGACTCTGTTCAGGATAACATCTTTTGAGCATTTGTCCCAGTCGTAACCAAAATTAAGTTCAGGGAAATCTTCCTTCAGAAATACAAAATTGGGAACATCATCACCGTAATAATAGAGCACATCGGCTACAAATAAACCTTGCTGAAGCATATAGGTGCTACGATCGAGATAACTGATAAAATCTTTCGATTGCTTCCACCAGGTGACATTTGGATTGAGATGAGTACCTGCGAAATACTCATTTCCAGGCAATCCAAATTCTTTAGGTGAAGAAGTAAATGTATGCCATACAATCCGGTTAACGCCTGAACAAAAAACCCGGTCGATATTCCCCTTCAGATCTTTGGGCGATCGCTCCCACTGAGGGCCAATACTGGTAGGCCCTTCGGCTGCTACAAAACGTTTGCCATTGGTATGTGCTACGCTTGCACTTTGCCTGACCGAAAGGCGTTCGTCGTCTTTAATGCGGTGAGTGTTGGCCACTGCCCAGAATTCGCCTTGTGGAAAATCACTGATTGCCATCACCTTCAGTGCGTCAACAGGTGCTGAATGCGGTCCGCCCGATTCAGGATGAATACCCATTCCATATTGATGTGCCAGATTGGAAAATAATTGATAGTGGTATTCAGCCACACAATCACCTACCGTTTTGCGGAAATCGTGTAAAAAACGGTCTGTTTGATCGCGGTTTTCAACGATTCGTCCTGCTAAAACAGGCATGTATTTTTGAAGATCGTAACCTCTGAATTTCATGAATTCTTCAGGGAAACGATCGGTCCAGCTCACGAGATCCATCTCCCAACTGTCCGTTTGTAGGAATTTGACACTCTTACCAACCGATTGTGCAGTTTCTATGAGCGGTATAATTACAGTGTTGCTGAAAAGTTCGAAAGCTTTCGGACTCAGATGATCGACCGACAGACCCTCCCAACCGTCACTATTTGTTGAAGTACGGGCACCTGTACAGGTATATCCGTATCGAATGATCGTCCAGTTTCCTTTGGGAGCATTCCATTCCAATTGGCCATTCTTATAATTTCCGGTGAGGTCAATGATTTCGTCTTTTTTTATAGCCAGTTCGTTGCCATCTCCGGGATAATCATCTCTTAAGTCGTGAAGTGGATAAACCCCTTTCCATCCCACATCTTCGTTGAACGATTTTTTCTTCCAGTTTTGAATGGCGTTATTTTGAACCTTAGATCCCTCTTTTTTAGGAATAGCCTGAACCATCACATCCTTGTATAGAAGTTTCTGCTGTGGTTGTGGTAATTCCATGATTATCTTTGTTCCTCCTGTCACATCAACTTCAGACCAGACAATTTTTTTCATGGCAAATTCGGGTGTAATTGACGGTCCTCCTGGATTCCACCCACTTCCCAGGTTTACACTTAATTCAATACCAATCCGATCGGCCTCCTTTACGGCGTGCTTGTAAAGCTCCATCCATTCCGGACTCATAAAAACCGGACCGGCAGGAGTTTTATGAGCTACCTGGTAATTTGAACTTCCGGCATCAACCAGCGAAGCGCCTCCATACCCTTTTGCTTTCATCTCTTCAAGATCGCGCCTAATCGATTCTTTGGTAGCCATACTGTTGAGCCACCACCAATAGCAGCGCAAACGTGATTCAGCAGGTGGATTATGGAATCCATTGCCCAATTGGTCAAACTCAATTGAACGATCGGTTTGCAGTGAATAATTGCGAGTTTGCCCCGAAACCATCAAACTGCAAAGTGACACAAAACAGACAGTAAGTAGTTTTAACATATTGGTTTTGATTAAAATTCAAAAATAAGGAAACTTATATTGAAAAACAGGGACATCTTTTATTAAAGCTGCCCCTGTTAAGTAGTATAAAGAAGATGATGATTATCTTACCCAACCTGGATTTTGATCCAGTTTTTGATCCTTGTTTGTGTCAATAATAATTTGTGGAATGGGCCACAAATTGTAATTAAAGGTCAGCGTTGCCTGAGCTTCCGGCCAGTACGCATACTTTTTAATACGATCGACTGCAATGGTCCCACCCATGCGAAGCAACGTATTCCAGCGGCATTCTTCGTAAACAAGTTCACGCGTACGTTCATCAAGAATGGTATTGAAATTGTCATCCATATCGCCGGCAGTTACCATATATGTACATTGTGCACGGCTACGGAGCAGGTTAATATCTGCTGCAGCCCCAGCTTTATCTCCACTCCGTTGTTTTGCCTCCGCACGCAGAAGAATTGTTTCGGATAAACGGATGAAATAATCATCACGGAACAGGTTACTCCGGTTTTCGCCGTCGGCTAACCCGGTAAAAATATCGGTAGAAATTTTACATGAAATCGGAAAACAAAGTGTGCGGTTATTCAGGTTTGTAGTCGCATCACTGCTTCCATTGTACATTTCACTCCATGGTATATCTTTTTTGAAATAGTTGGATGTGGCTACATTGGCTTTAAACCTTCTACGAAGGACAACATCTGAATTACGCATATCTGCACCCCACTTGTCAGCATAAATGAGATCACGGGTATACATCGTCGGCATAATTTGAATAATACCACGACCTCCGACATCTTCAAGTGTTCCTGTCAGGTTGTTTTTAGTTCCGTCGCGGAAATCAGCTCCATAAGTACGTGCATAGGGTAATTTTGAATTTTTATCCTCGGCTTTATAGGAAGCATAGTCAATTTGCATGGCCCAGATGCATTCGGTATTTCCGTCCTGATAGTTGACGTTACCTTCCTGGAACATATCCCAATAATAATTGGTATTCTGTTTTAACGTATCAACAGGAGCAGCAGTACTGCCTCCCTGATAAATATTAAAAGCGATGGTTGACAACCCTTTTCTTGTGCCAAAACGGGATTTCACCAATGAATAGGTTCCGCCATCGATCAACTTGGATGCATAACTGATAGATTTTGTAAAGGCGGCAGTAGCTTCAGCGGCTTTGCCATCAGCTGCGAGCTGAGTACCCATTGCAAGATACAATTCGCTAAGGTTATGATCGACTGCACCCTGAACAAGGCGGCCACCAATTGCAATAGTTACCGGAACGTCATTTTCAATCGCTTCCATTTCTGTAATAGCAAACTGGTAGGTTTCAGTCCGGGTGGCACGTTTATAATCATATTTTGGAGCAGTGGCAATTTCCGTAACAATTGGAACACCACCGAAAAGTTCTGCAAGATTTCTGTAAGCAAAAGCACGGAAAAATCTTGCCTGAGCGACCGCATACGTTTTTTCGGCGGGTGACGTCCAGGCTATCTGAGGTAAATCTGAAGCATGTAATGCAAGGTTAGCCCTGGATATTATATAATACCAATTGTTATAATTCTCGTAAAAATTATTGTTGTCTGCGTTAATGTTTCCGTAATTATTAAAGGTATTTCCTTTTCGGATACTGGCTACATCGTACATATCAGTACCATTGCCTCTAAATACAAAGGTAGATGCGACTTCAGTTGGATTCGCCCAAAGGTCGCGCATATAGGAATAAATAGAAACTAATACCTGATCGACCTGCGCCGATGTTGCAAAAGCATTGTCAACGGTGTAAAATGTCTGGGGATTTTCCTTGAGGAATGCATCATCTTTACAGCTAACGAGATTGATTAACAGTAACAGAATCGATATTCCGGTTATATATTTTATCTTTTTCATATCTGTGTCATTTTAAATAATGATTAGAAACTAATACTGGCTCCAATAGAGTAAGTCGAAGGGACCGGGAAGGTATTATCACGTACCTGGGTTCCAACTTCCGGATCTCCACCGAACCAGTTAGTTTTTGTTGCCAGGTTTTTAGCGCTGATAAATACCTTTAGTGCATTGATATTAGCTTTTTTAACCCACGGTTGCAGGAATGTATAGGACAATGATACATCTTGTACTCTTACAAATCCGCGCGACTGAAGTCCCTGGAAACGACCATCGCCTGTAAAATAGGCCGATGGATAAACGTTAGTCGGATTTGTGGTAGACCAGTATGGTTTGGCTGTCATATTATCATTAAAACGTCCGGTTCCTGAGGTCATATATGCAGCTGGATTACTTTTCATATAATAACCGTTTCCGCCAAAGGTTCCCGTAGCCATAACATAGAATTCAAAATTCCTGTAACTAACGCTGTTGCTCATGTTCAACCTGAAATTTTCTTTTGCATAACCTAAAATTTTGCGGTCAGCAGCGGTGATACCAGCGATGCCGTCGAGGTCCTTATATTTAGGGGCTCCGGGAGCAGCGCCTGTAAGTGCGATGTAAGCTGCATCAGAGGACTGAACAATTCCGTCCTGCTGGTAGCCGTATATAGCGCCCAGTGACTTCCCAATAAACAGAGAATTTGCGATATCATCATCTTCTTTGCCGTCTCCATTCTTATCCTGACCATATAGATGGATCAGTTTGTTATTATTCTTCCAATAAGTAACTGAAGTGTTCCAGACCAAATCTTTTGTTTTCACATTCACGGATCTGATCGTTAATTCAACACCCGAATTGTTCACCTGTCCCAAAGAGGTAAGAATTGTTTTGAAACCGGTCATTGTAGGAATATTGCGGGTAAATATCTGGTTTGTCGTCTGTGAAAAATAGACATCCAAATCCGCAAAAAGGCGGTTGTTCAACCAGGCTGACTCAAAGCCCGTATTCCACGTTTGCGTTTTCTCCCAACCCAGGTCTGAATTGCCTAATGCATTCTGGAACAAACCATAGTTTATGATGCCCTGCGCATTGGAAAATTCATAGCGACTGCCTCCGGAAGCACCGTTGGCAATTGTCGATAAAGTAGCATAAGGATTAATGCCCTGGTTACCGTTTTGTCCCCATGATAGTTTAAGTTTCAAACTATTTAACGGTTTGATTCTTTTCATGAACTCTTCATTAGAAATTTTCCATGCAGTTCCGAATGCTCCAAAATTTGCCCATTTGTTATTGGTTCCAAATACAGACGCTCCGTCACGACGAAAGGAGGAGGTCATGAAATATTTATTATTAAACGAATAGCTCACTCTACCCACATAACCAATGTTCGCACGCTCATCTATATTTATAAATGTTTTTTGTACAGTTGCCTTTGCAAGACCCCACAATCCTAGGGCTGTGTTACCATTGGCAGAAAAATCCGACCCGGTGATATTTTCCTGTTCATATCGCCTGTAATCCCTTGTAGCAACAATGGTTGCTTCGACAGTATGTTTTCCAAAAGTGTTTTTATAATTGAGGATATTATCAAAAACATAGCTGAAAGTCTTATTATTGTCGATATTACCATTCGCGCTCGCCAAAAATCCCACTACAGTTGCAGGAGCATATCTTGCCAAACCTTCGCCTTCCTTCACATAGTAATTCTCATTATAAAAATTTCCTGCCTGGTTCATATCCAAATTAGTAAGGATATTCATCCTGAAATTTAATCCTTTAATCCAGGGTACATCAATAACTCCATAAGTATTTAACCGGAAATTGTGACGTACATCCTTATTGTCGCGGGTTCCGTCATTGACACCCCATAATGGATTGATTGCAGATTGTGTGTAAGGATATTTTTCAAGGTGACCCTGGTCGTCACGGTACTCGACGCCATAAGGTGACATTGACTGAGCATCTCCGATATTAGCCTTGAACCCAGAATAATCCAACCTTGAATAGCTTCCGTCTACTCCTATTTTCAACCAATTGGTGATTGTCGTATTCACTTTCCCCAGCAAAGAAATCCTATTGAAATTATCGCCTACTACAATACTTTTATTGTCGTTATAGGAAGTTGAAAAGTAGTAGTTTACATTTGGAGTCGCACCTGAGACTGATACCTGGTAGTCCTGAATTACCCCTGTATGGGTTACCTGATCGAGCCAAACTGTTTCTTTACCAGCTGCCAAATTGGCTAATTCACCGGCTTTCATCCAATTGGTTGAGCCAACTGTATATTGGTTGCGGGCATTTACAGTTGTGATCCAATCTGTACCGTTCATCATCTCGGGCCTGTTTTGCCAGGTTTGAATACCGGTTGACGTATTAAACGAAATTACCGGTTTTCCGGTTACCCCTTTTTTGGTTGTAATCGCGATCACTCCGTTGGCCGAACGTGATCCGTAAGCCGCTGCTGAAACAGCATCTTTCAAAATATCGTAATTGGCAATATCACTAGGATTGATGTCACTTAAACTTCCCAGATAGATAACTCCGTCGAGAACAATTAAAGGGTCATTCGAGCCATTAATCGAATTCTGACCCCGGATGTCCATCGCCGGTTGTCCACCTGCCGAATTGGTAGCTCCAATACTTAGTCCTGCAACACTTCCCTTCAAAGATTCGAGTGCGTTTAGATTAGGAATCAGTGCCACAGGTGAGTTTTCCATTTTCACAGAACTTACCGAACCCGAATAATCCTTTCTGCTGGCGGTTCCATAACCAATAACAATAACCTCATCGATGGCAAGTTTATCTTCTTCAAGTATCACATCAATGGTTTGTTTTCCCTGAATTGAAATTTTTTGTGATTTCATCCCTACAAACGAATACTCTAATGTTGCATTATCAGGAATATTGATCAATGAATAGTTTCCGTCTGTATCAGTTATTGTTCCGTTAGTAGTTCCAGTAACAACCACAGATACACCTGGTAATGATCCACCTGACAAATCAGTTACTTTTCCCTTGATTTTTCGGTGTGCATCCTGAGGAAGCTTCATATCGGTAGGTGAGATCACAATCTGTCTGTCATATACGGCATATTTAGTTTCCCTATTGGCAAACAATCGGTCGAGAACAGAACTGATCTGTTCATTATTGGCAATAATATCTACTTTCCGCTCAACATCTATCAGGTCATTGTTGTATAAAAAATAAAACTCACTCGACCGTTCAATTTCTTTAAGAACTTGTTTTATTGATGTTTGGTTTAATTTTAGCGATACCCGCGCTGTTTGGGAATAGGTACCAGTTGCAAGAAGGTTGAAAGCTGAAAACAGGATCAGTACCAGCGTAATTTTCATAACAATTAATCCTTTCTTTAATACGACATATCTATTGCCGTCCGGAGAAAATAGTCCGAATTTTTTCATATTTTTGCTTTGTTAAATGTTGTTAATTATTTTTTTAAAGTTGAATAGAAGACATTTAATCTTTAGCGGGGAGGTGCGCCAACACTTTCCCGTTATTTTTTCATTTCATTTATACCATAGGCCTGTTGTTTAACAATTAATCTATTTGTTAGTTAATAATAATCTCCCGTTTCGAATACGAATTGTCCGTAAGTTTGGTCGCTTTTTTTATCCGATACCGAATTGGAGAAGATTTACTTAGTAAGTCAAGCACTTGCTCGATTGGTTCATCCGTAAAAGTCGCCGTAAACCGGTATTTTTTTAGTTCAGTATTGTTGATTTTAACAGTAACATTGTACCAGTTTCCCAACTTTTCAGATACATTTTCAATCGGATCATTAAAGAAAACCAATTTACCGTCCTTCCAGCCAATAAATTTATCCAGATCTTCTTCGGGTGATATATTGATTACTTGATCTTTTCCATTATAAACTGCATGATCCAAAGGCTTTAGTTCGGCCACTTGTTTTGAAACTCCAGCTGATTCAGTTTCTAATATAACTTTTCCATGAACAAGTGTTGTGCTGATCTCTTTGAATTTCGGATATGCCTGAAGATCGAATGAAGTTCCAAGAACCTTCACATTGATTTCGCTTGTCTTCACGATAAATGGTTTGGAAGGATCTGGGGTAACATCAAAAAAGGCCTCACCTACCAATTCAACTTTTCGATTATTTCCTTTAAATTGAACCGGAAAAATAAGTTTACTTCCCGAATTAAGATTTACAATTGTTCCATCAGAAAGCTGGAACTTCGAACGAGTACCGAATATAGCTGAAACTTCCTGCATCATTACAGGCTGATCGCTACTTTCAGCCAAAGGAACCGAGTTGTGAAAATAAATATAGGCTGAAGAAAACAGCCCCGCCAAAATAAATATAGCGGCAGCCCTCTGCAGAAAAATTAAAATATTGGTTTTAAGGAAGAATAGCCTTAGCTTAGTCTTAATCAAAGCACTTTCAACCTCTATCGGTTTTAAGACAATTTTTTGTTCCGATTCATTCCAAAGCAGGCGATAATCTTCAAATATTTTTCGGTCTTCAGAGTTCAACATCAGGTGGTTTTTTAACTCCCTTTGTTCTGATTCAATAAGACTACCTATAAAATATCCAGATATCAATAAATGAATTTTTTCCTGCATTTTCTTTCAAGTTTAATTTAAGACGTATTTCGACTGCCGATACCCTATATCGCCATTGAAATATTTTAAAATAAATTAAAGCTGTTTATCCATTCAAATTATTCTTATTTACGATAATGCATTCCTGCTTTGCATTCCCTTTCAAAAAAGCTATTTTTGAAGAATCAAAATTTTACTCATGACAGGTTTTACCAAAACGAAATATCATCTTCAATCTCTCTGCTGCGGAGAACGTTTCGAAGATCAAAACTGGGAATTGAATTGTCCAAATAATGATGATCCAAGTCTTATCCGAGCGATTTATGACAATAAACAATTGGTAGTAGACGAATCATTATCCGGATTGTACAAATTTGCCTCGTGGCTTCCTGTCTCAAAAACACTGAAAGGGTCCGGCGCACCTGTGACTTTTAAAAGCACAGGTTTGGCGAATGAATTAGGATTAACAAACCTTTACATTACTTTTAACGGCTACTGGCCCGAGAAAGGGGCTATGATGGAAACCGGTACATTCAAAGAGTGTGAAGCCTATTCGGTTTGTGCCCGCGCCAATGGAAATACCGAAGGGGTGATGGTTGTAGCGTCGGCTGGGAACACAGCACGTGCTTTCGCAAAAGTCTGCTCCGAAAATAAAATACCCGTACTAATATGTGTACCAAAGGATAACCTAAATGCTTTATGGTTTGCGCAGGAGATCGACCCCTGTGTAAAATTAATTGCTGCTGAATCTGGAGGTGACTATTTTGATGCAATCCACTTGTCGAACCTGGCCTGCCTTATCGAAGGATTTTACCCCGAGGGGGGGGCAAAAAATGTAGCCCGTCGCGACGGAATGGGAACAACTGTATTATCAGCAGTTACAACCATCGGAAAGATTCCTGATTTCTATTTCCAGGCCATTGGAAGTGGAACTGGTGCCATTGCTGCCTGGGAAGCCAACTTACGGTTTCTTGAAGACGGACAGTATGGAACGACAAAGATGAAGCTCATGTTGTCGCAGAATGCCCCCTTTCTTCCGATCAAAGAGGCCTGGGATGCCGGTTCGAGACAAATGCTTCCCATCAACGATCAGGAAGCACGCGAACAAATAGAAGAGATTGTCGCTAAAGTATTATCAAACAGAAAACCACCATACAGTATAATAGGTGGTTTATATGATGCCATGATAGATGCCGGAGGAGAAATTTTCGCGGTAACTAATCAGGAAGCTGCAGATGCCGCTCTCTTATTTTTAGAAAAAGAAGGAAATGATATTGAACCGGCAGCATCGGTGGCAGTTGCATCATTAATTCAGGTCGTAAATGAGGGTAGAATAGATAAAGACGCAACAATTATGCTGAATATCACGGGTGGTGGCATCGAAAAATTCAAACTCGAAAATAAGATATCCTATTTAGAACCTTTGCTGGTTTTCCCGCTTAACCCCGATCCTAAATCTGTATTCCTGAAAGTTAAAGGTCTTTTCTGATTTACAGGGCATTACAAAGCTTAAAGCTGCTCAATTATGATTCCGACGTTTGAATTTAGCTTACTATTTCTTTTGAGGGCGCTCTCCGCACTATTTGCTTTGGCTTTAGTTTTTGTGCTTTGGAAAAGAAGAAATTCTGACGGTGTTACTTTTTTGATTCTCTTTGAATTTGCAGCTGCCTTGTGGGCTATTACAGATGGACTTGAACACGGTGCTACTAATTTAGAGTTAAAAATCCTTTGGTCTCAGATCGGATATATTGGTTCCTCCACAACCACTGTGTTTTTCCTGCTTTTTACCTTATCATATACTCAGTTTAATAGATTTATCAGGCCTGCTATTATCGTATTTTTAATGGCAATTCCTGCAATAACAGTTTTGCTTGTGTTTACCAATTCCCATCATCAGCTAATTTGGGAAAATGTTGATTTTCACCCTGAAACCAACGATAGCACCTACAATTACGGAAAATGGTTCTGGGTTTATGCTTTTTACGAATATAGCGTGTTGGTCTCTGCAATTATTATCCTTATTTTGAGTACATTCAGGTTCTACAAGATCTATAAAATTCAAATAATCTACCTGATAATTGCCTCCATTCTCCCGCTTATTACAAGTATCATATACGTCTTTAAATTACTGCCGATTCACGCCGATCTCACACCAATGGCTTTGATTTTCTCAGGTATACTATCGACCATAGGTATTTACCTTCAACGAATGTTTGAGGTAATACCCTTAGCTAGAATTCAAACTATCAATAATTTAACTGACGGAATTATTGTTGTGGATATGGATGACAGGATTGTAGATGTAAATCATGCGTTTGTTAATATTATTAATGCTGACAAGGCTGATGTGCTTGGACGTCCTTTTAAAAGATTTAGCAAACTGTTTTTAGACGAAGATGCAGAACATTCAAATGATAGCGGATATCTTACCGAAACAACAATACGCACTACGAGTGGTCCGAAATACTTTGAGGTGAAATATAGCCCTGTTAATAATTCTAAAAATCAATTGATTGGCAGAATTTTCCTTCTGCATGACATTTCAATCAGGAAGAGTGCCCTTGATGCTACTGTTGAGTCAAATATCCTTTTGAAAAACGAAATCCTTGAAAAGGAAAAATTGATTACTGATCTCGATGCTTATGCCCGATCTGTTGCACATGACCTTAAGAATCCCATCAATGGGGTGATGGGACTAACAGAGTTTATAAAGGAGGATATTCTGAATAAAAATCAGGATCAAGCATTTGAACTTCTTGATATGCTACATGAACAAGGTCAAAAAATGCTAATGATTGTCGATGAATTATTGTTATTATCAAGAATCAGAAAGGAAGACATTAAGCCTGTAGATATCGACATGCAATCAATTGTAAAGGATGCGCTTAAAAGGCTGAAAAAACAATCAGAGGTCCGGGGTGCAAAATTCATTATTCCTAACAAGTGGCCCACCGTAAAAGGACATGCTCAATGGATTGAGGAAGTTTGGGTAAATCTGATCAGCAACGCCATTAAATATGGGGGAGAGCCACCTGAAGTAATTATCGGAGCAGAAAAAATGACAAACGGTTGGAGTCGATATTGGATTCAGGATAACGGGAACGGCCTTCCTGCTGAATTATACTAAAAACTTTTTACCGACTTCGAAAGACTTGGGCAACAATCTATAGAGGGTCACGGACTTGGCCTTTCAATCACTAAGCGAATTATCGAAAAACTTGGTGGCCAAGTTTTGGTATCAAGTAAAAATATCCAGGGTAAAGGATGCATCTTCAGTTTCACTCTGAAAACATAATCAACTCCTATTTAATCGAGATTAAGTACTCAAAATTAAATAATGTCGTACTTTAAAAAGCCGAATGGGGCTTATAAACCCAATTCCTAATCATACATTATGTGACATACACAATAAAGCATGATATGGACATGGTATAGGGAAGGTATAGGGAAGAGATGGAGAAAATCCATATAAAGTGGAATATCATTATATTTAGTAAATAATGCAACATTATTTGATTCGCATTACTTATTTTTTAATGAATTGATGGAATTAATCAGTCCTGATAAACATCAATCCGGGTTAACGATGGTTGATCGGTTTTAATTCGTTCCATAGGACGATAAACATAAATCAAACCATACCCGGTTGCTTTTTCTCTTTTTAGGTCATCTGATAAAGCTGAAAAACGCTCTTCAACTTCATTCCAGATGTCAAGAATGATCTCATCAGCTTCATTTCGCAATTCCGCCACCTTCGAAGTCCACCTGGCGGTGTTGTTTTGCAGCGTTTTCTGGAAATGATACATATCTACAAACTGGTCGAATTTGACCTTTACAACAGCTATCGAAGGATTGTAAAGCGGATTTCCCCCATTACTAATTCGTTTGTGTTCGCCTTCAATAATTTTCTTTCCCCACTCCAGAACTTCTGAATCAAGTACCAGGGAAGGGGATTTTTTTTCACTAAATCCATAAAAATCTCTGACATTTGCTTTCATATCTCCGCGCTGAATTGCAAAGTTCAAAACCTGAATAAAGTGGGATAAGTATAATCTTGCCTTTCTTACAGTTTCAAGATAAGCACTGCTACTCTTTTCCTGCTGTGTTCTGGCCAATTTATGATGAATAATCGTAGTTTCAAAACTGGTATAAAACGAACGGAGGCGGTTTAATGACTTAGCCGAAAAAGCAAGCTCTTCAGTTTCCTTTTTTTGTCCCATCGAAACAGCAGTCTGAAGGGCTCTTAATCTTGCCTGATCAGTATTAGGTAATCTTCTGTATGGCATGCTCTCAAGTTTTACACTATTTATCCTACTGCTGCGAATTTATGAATAAACTTGTTTTTTAAGTCATTCGCTATATCGAATCCCCAAAGAGTTATCAACCAAAATAAGTTAATAACAAAAGAGCGTGGCCAAATGACCACGCTCTTTTAATTCATATTACTGATAATAAACTAATCAGCTATCTTTGCGCTAAGATATTCACGGTTCAATCTGGCAATATGGGCAATAGATATACTCTTGGGACAAGCCAATTCGCAGGCACCGGTATTGGTACAACCTCCGAAACCGAGTTCGTCCATCTTTGCAACCATTGCTTTAGCACGTCGTTTAGCTTCAACCTGACCCTGAGGTAACTTGGCAAATTGCGATACTTTAGCAGCTAAAAACAACATTGCAGATGAGTTTTTACATGTTGCGGCGCAAGCTCCGCATCCAATACATGCAGCTGCATCCATTGCTTCTTCAGCATCATCCTGCGAAATAGGAATCACATTTCCATCGGGTACACCACCTGTATTAACAGAAACAAAACCACCTGCCTGCTGAATTTTTTCGAATGCAGTCCGATCGACCATTACGTCTTTTATAACAGGGAAGGCACCAACACGCCATGGTTCAACTGTAATTGTTTGTCCTTCGTTGAACCTACGCATATGTAACTGACAAGTAGTTACCATGGTATCCGGGCCATGCGCATGTCCGTTGATGTAAAGTGAACACATTCCACATATTCCTTCGCGGCAATCGTGATCGAAAGCAATTGGGTCTTTTCCACCCAGAATGAGCTGGTCATTCAGAATGTCGATCATTTCGAGGAAAGAAGTTCCCTGCGAAACATTTTCAACGGTGTAGGTCTCAAAACGACCTTTTGCCTTTGGGCTATTTTGCCTCCAGACCTTTACATATATTTTATTGAGAATTTTATCAGCCATTTTTATAGATTATTAGATATGAACTACTAAAAAGGAGACTTTTATTTATAACTTCTCTGGGTTAAATGAATTGTCTCGAAAACCAGGTCTTCTTTATGAAGAACAGGCACAGCATCAACGCCTTTGAATTCCCATGCAGCTACATAAGCGAAGTTTTCGTCATCACGTTTAGCTTCACCTTCTTCTGTGCATGATTCTTCACGGAAGTGTCCGCCACATGATTCGTTGCGATTGAGTGCATCACGTGCCAGTAATTCTCCAAGTTCGATAAAGTCTGCAACCCTACCCGCTTTTTCAAGTTCAGGATTCACATTTTTCATTTCTCCAGGTACAAGAAGATCCTTGTAGAACTCAACCCGCAACTCCTGGATCTCCTTAATTGCTTTTGTCAACCCTTCGGCGTTACGCGCCATACCAACATAATCCCACATGATCTGACCTAATTTCTTATGGAAATGGTCAACAGGCGTTTTACCTTTGATGTTGAAAAGTTTTTCCAATTTACCAACTGCCTCTTTTTCGGCCTGAACAAATTCCGGACGATTGGTATCAATCTTGGGAACCATTATTTCACCTGCGAGGTAATCACCAATTGTATAAGGCAATACGAAATATCCGTCAGCAAGTCCCTGCATCAACGCAGATGCTCCAAGACGATTAGCGCCGTGATCGGAGAAGTTTGCTTCGCCAATAGCGTAAAGTCCAGGTAAAGATGTCATTAAATTATAATCAACCCATGTTCCGCCCATTGTATAATGGATGGCTGGATAGATCTGCATCGGTGATTTATATGGATCAGAATCTGTAATTTTTTCGTACATCTGGAAAAGATTACCATATCTTTTTTCGATAGTATGGCGACCTAAACGTTCGATGGAGTATTTAAAATCGAGAAAAACTGCTTTCCCTTCTGAGTTAACACCAAATCCAGCATCACAACGTTCTTTGGCTGCACGTGATGCAACATCCCGCGGAACAAGATTTCCGTAAGATGGATAGCGTCTTTCGAGATAGAAATCACGATCGGCATCAGCAATATCGTTAGGCCCTATGATCCCTTTGCGTAATTTCTCGGCATCTTCAAGTTTTCTTGGTGTCCAAACCCTTCCATCGTTTCTCAACGATTCTGACATCAAAGTCAGTTTCGATTGTTGCGAACCATGAACAGGAATACAGGTAGGGTGAATCTGAACAAAGCAAGGATTGGCAAAGAAAGCCCCTTTTTTATAACATACCCATGAAGCAGAAGCATTACACCCCATCGCATTTGTTGAAAGGAAGAATACATTTCCATATCCACCTGAAGCAATTACAACAGCATGAGCGCCAAATCGTTTTACTTCGCCGGTGACCATGTCGCGCGCAATGATTCCGCGGGCTTTTCCGTCGATTGTAACAAGGTCAATCATTTCGTGACGTGTGTACATTTTAACGCCACCCTCAGCAATCTGCCTGTTAAGTGCAGAATATGCTCCTAACAATAACTGCTGTCCGGTCTGACCACGCGCATAAAACGTGCGGCTTACCAATACACCACCGAAAGAACGGTTCGAAAGTAAACCACCGTACTCACGCGCAAACGGAACTCCCTGCGCAACACACTGATCAATAATATTTGGTGAAACTTCAGCCAGGCGATGAACGTTTGCCTCGCGTGAACGGTAGTCGCCACCTTTAACTGTATCGTAGAACAAACGGTAAACCGAATCGTTGTCGTTCTGATAATTCTTGGCGGCATTGATCCCCCCTTGTGCCGCAATTGAGTGGGCCCGGCGAGGACTATCCTGGTAACAAAAAGCCTTTACATTATAACCTAATTCCGAAAGAGAAGCTGCAGCTGAGGCTCCGGCCAAACCGGTTCCAACTACAATCACTTCAAGCTTGCGCTTATTGGCAGGGCTAACAACTTTAATCTCTGCCTTATGGTTTGACCATTTTTCTCCAATTGGTCCTTCTGGAATCTTTGAATTTAAGATGCTCATATTGTTGGATCTTTTATTTCAATTAGAATTTAATTAGAAAATAGAGCGGGATAGACGAAAATCCGATTGCAAACACATATCCAATAAAGATTGCAAGAAATTTCAACCTTTTCATCCAGTTGATATTACTCAATCCAATCGTCTGGAATGCACTCCAAAAGCCATGTGAAATGTGCAAACCCACAAGAATACCACCGATCATATAAATTACATCATACACCAGGTTATTTTTGAACAAGGCTGCAACCAACGCATAAGTATTGTGCATTTCCTCGTTGGTCCCCAATAGTGGATCGCCGGTAATTTTTATTTTAACCCAAAAATTAAAGATGTGAAGAATCAGGAATGCCAAAATCATTCCTCCTAATATAAACATGTTCTTGGAAGGTGCCCACCATTTTAGCAATTGATCACCAGATGCATAGCCTTGTGGACGCGCTTTCATATTCTCAAGGGTAATCCATCCTGACCAAATTATATGAATAATGAAGCCTAAAGCAAGAATTGGCTCCACAATTTTGATAATTGGATTTGTTGCCATAAAATGGGCAGCAGCGTTAAACAGGCTTCCCGAGTCATCAAAAATCAAAAAGAGATTCAATGTCAGGTGAATACACAAGAATGAGATAAGGAAAAGTCCTGTGAGGCTCATAAATACTTTCCGGCCTATCGAGGCACTCAGGAAATTGCTCATAAGTACTTGATTTTAATTAATATTTGAATGAAAAACTTCTATTAAAAAATACTTGGCAAAAGTAGCCTACACCTTTATGCTTTACAACATGAATCGGATCAAAATGCTAATTTAAAATGGTTCTATATAATAAAAACACGGCATCCTTTCGAATCCAATCGACTGCCAATTTTACGGTGCACAACAAAATTAATAATTGATAATTCTTCTGCTCAGGAATGCATTTGGTGAAATAGAACCAGTTTGAATTGTTGTAAAATTATCTGTATCTTTGACGTAATAAAGATATCTTTCTTTTATAACAAATATTGAAAGTCTGAATTGGTGGTTTTCAATAGCTGATATACCCTAACTGCGAAAATCCACCACAAATAAATATAAAATTGAGGGAGATAAGAAGAAGTGAGAGTTTTTAAAATGAAGAGCCATTATTTTTCAATAATATTATTCCTTTTTATTTTTGTATTCCCAACTTCCATATCGAGTGTATATTCGCAGCCTAAACATCTACATTTTAATCATTTAACACCAGATGATGGTCTATCTTCTTCAATATCTGAAAGTATTTTGCAAGATTATAAAGGCTTTATGTGGATTGGTACCTACGATGGTCTGAACCGCTACGATGGGTTCAATTTCATAGTTTATAAAAACAATCCTGCTGATTCTACCAGCCTTACGGACAACCATGTCATTACAATGATTGAAGCCCATGATAAGAATTTATTCATTGGAACAAACAGTGGTCTGTGCATGTATGATCGGAAGAAAGATTGCTTTTTAAACTATCTATACGCTAAGTCATCGCCGCTTAGAGGGAAAAAATGTGTTGTGTCAAATATTGCAGAAGATACGGCGGGCAACTTATGGCTGGCAACCAACATTGGGTTAATTTATTTCGACCGTATTAAAAACCAAATCATTCAATTTACTCACGATCTCCAAAAACCTGAAAGCCTTAGTTGTGATTACGTAGATGCCGTATGGATCGATCATTCTAACCGATTATGGGTTGGAACCCGGGCAGGGTTGAATTTATTTTTACCGGAAACAGGCACATTTCAACATATCATCAAAGTTGAAAACGAGGCTGCCGATTTGTCTAACACCTTTTTTCTAAATATGGTAAATGATCGGGAAGGAAATCTTTGGATCGCAAGTAAAGAGGGACTTTTTTGTCTTGAAAACAATACTGAAAATAAAATTACGCCCTTAAAACATTATCAGCATAATCCTAAGGATAAGAATAGTCTTTCGATCAACCAGGTAGGCTCCCTATTTGTAGACGATATGAACAATCTTTGGATTGGCACAGAGAATGGCGGACTTGATTTATTTGACAGAAAAAATCAAGGTTTCTGGCATTATCACAAAGATGATTATGATCCGATGAGTTTGAACAATGAATCAATTAATGCTATCTATAATGATAAAACCGGAAATATGTGGGTTGCTACATTTAGCGGAGGGCTCAATGTATCCACGAAAAACATGGAGGCAATTATTCATTATCAGGCATTGCCGGGAGCACCTTTTAGCTTAAGCCATAATACGGTTACTTCTTTTTTAGAGGACCATAACAGTCAATTATGGGTTGGAACAGATGGTGGAGGATTGAACTTTTTTGACAAGCAGGACAATCACTTCCTCCGTTACAATAAAAACAATTCAACTTTGAGTAGCAACTCCGTTCTTTGCATACTGGAAGATTCAAATAATCAGAAGTGGCTTGGAACCTGGTCGGGAGGTCTCGTCCTTTTTAATGATAAAACAAAATCATTTAAGTCAATTACAACAAAAAACAGTGGTATTCAAGATGATAATATTTTTGCAATTACCGAAGGCTATCATGATGATTTGTGGCTTGGAAGCTTTGAGCATGGTATAATTCATTATCAGATCAAAGAGAAGAGGTTTACAAGCTATACACCGGAAAACAGCGATATGATCAACAAAATGGTCGTAAAAATTGTGAAATATTCAAAAGGTCGTTTGCTCATTGGGTGTCCAAACGGTTTCCAGATTTTTTCGCCTGATGAAAATCGATTTTTAACCTATCTACCAGATCCAAAAAATATCAACAGTTTGAGCGATGCGAGAACTAATGATATTGCGGTTGTAAACGACTCGTGTGTATGGATAGGAACGGATAATGGCCTGAATCGGTTTAACCCTATTACGGGATCTTTTATAAAGTATTACGAAAAAGATGGATTGCCAGGTAATGTTATCGTTGGACTTTCACCCGATAAGTCGGGCGCGCTTTGGGTGACCACAACCAATGGGATATGCCAGTTTGATTATAAAAATGGAAAATTCAAAAATTTCACTAAAGCCGATGGTTTGCAGAGTAATGAGTTTACAAATAGAAGCATTCTGAAAACAAGGAGTGGTGATCTTTTAATGGGAGGTACAAAGGGATTCAATATTGTTTATCCCGAAAAAATAGTTGAGAACAAAAACATTCCAAATGTTTTGATTACCGATCTTAAAATCCTTAATAAAAGAGTGGAACCGGGCGCTGAAAACTCCCCATTGGTTCAGAGCATTACGGAAACAAAGACGTTGACTTTATCCTATAAACAATCCGTGATTACTTTTTATTTTGCTGTGATGGATTTCACCGCACCTGAAAAAAATCAGTATGCCTATAAAATGGATGGTTTCGATGATGATTGGATTTATTCTGAAAACAAAAGGGAAGCCACCTACACAAATTTAGATCCTGGTGAGTATGTACTTCATGTGAAAGGTTCAAATAACGACGGCATTTGGAACGAAAAAGGAGTTTCGTTAAGGATAGTTATCATTCCACCATGGTGGGAAACCATGTGGTTTAAAACATTATTGGTGTTTGCTCTTTTCTTTTTTGTTTTTCTGGCCTATTATTTAAGATTGCGATTTTATCGTGAAAAGCAAAAGGAGCTCTCAAAATTAGTTGATAAACGAACCAATGAAATAACTTTAGCAAACAAAAAGTTAATTGAACGGCAAATCCTGATTGAGGATCAATCGGAAGAACTGCGCGTCCATGCTGAGAGTTTGAAAGATGCGAATGATCTGCTTATTGAGAATCAAAGTCTGATTAAGTTGCAAACTGACACTATACAGGAAGCGAATTCCGAATTAACAAAACTAAATACGACGAAGGACAGAATTCTCTCGATCATAGGTCACGATTTACGAAATCCTTTCAATGTGGTTTCCGGCTTTGCAGAGATTTTGCTCGAAGAGTATCGTACCTTACCTCCTGAGACAACAGAAATGTACTTAAACTACATTTTCAATTCATCAATTAATGCGAATGCACTTCTCGAAAACCTGTTGCAATGGTCGAGAACCCAAACCGGAGGTATAACATTTGAGCCTGTTCACTTAAACCTCTTATTGGTAGTAAAGGAGACTTATGATTTCCTCGAAGGCGCTGCAATAAAAAAGAATATACGTGTTCAATTTCAAATCGATCCGGAAGCTGATGTCGAAGCAGATGAGAATATGCTCAAAACAATTTTGAGAAACCTTCTATCTAACGCTATAAAATACACGCACGAAAATGGGATTATAACGATTTATTCCTTTACCAAATCAGATCATACCGAGATTTGCGTAAGCGATTCGGGAGTTGGTATTCCGAAAGATAAAATACCCTTACTTTTTAATATTAATACCAACATATCCACCAGAGGAACCTCTTTTGAAACTGGGACAGGACTTGGTTTAATTCTCTGTAAAGAGTTTGTTGAAAAACACCGTGGAAAGATTTGGGTTGAGACTGAAGAGGACAAGGGTAGCAAATTCATATTTACGCTGCCTTTATCTTATGCCTAAATACAGAAAGCTTAAACAAAACGAATTAATTATATGTAGCTATCCTCCAGAAACCTGCCCAATTTTTCTGTCACCAAATCCCTCTCCTCCAAAAATCCCAGATGACCTGAATGCATCAGCATCAGCACTTCAGCATTTGGAATTTGCCTTGCTTCTTCCAGCTGATCTGTTGCATTGTAAACATTGTCGTATTTGCCAACAACAATCAGCATTGGATATTGAGCGTTTTTCAAAGCCTCAAACGAGTTATTTCGGTGATTAATCGCGTAAATTGACCGAACCGCCCCTTCAATTGTTACCTGATCGCTGGTTTGATTGAGCATTGCCAAAGCTACTTCCATCGAACTTAGGTTTTCGGCAGCAAAGTTGGATGGAATAGTCAACTGTAACAGCAAATCCCTCTTTCCCTTCTGTAACAAACTACTCTCTCTTTCTCTGATTCTAATGCTTTTGATATCTGCTGATTTTAATGGAGAATGCATTAGTACCAACGATACTAATCTATCGGGATATTTCGCGGCATAAGCCATAGCTACATATCCTCCCATCGAGTGACCAATCATCGAAATTTTTTCACTTATACCCATTCTGATTAACAGTTCATTTAAAATTACAGCAAACTTTTCAAAGGTATAATCCAGAGGCGGAAGTCCCGATTTTCCATGTCCCGGGAGATCAATCCGGATGACCATCATTTTTGTTGAAAGCTCTGCTGCAAGCCGATCGAATAAAATATGACCTCCCCAATAACTATGCAGTAATAAAAGTGGTCTCCCTACCCCTTCTACTTTAGTAAATATCGTGTATCCATCTAATTCAAATACTTGTTCCATAATCGTTAAACACATAAATCCCAATTTTAGCAGGCAACAAAGTTATGGATATTAAAAACTTTCCACACCATTTGTTTGTTTATTAGTAACTTTAAAAGTTTAAACAAATACAATAATGAGCCGAATATATGCTTCTTTAATCATCCTGCTTTGGACCACTTTATCTGCCTTTAGTGCAGGTTCGGTTAAAGGGAAAGTGTTTAATGTAAAGAATAACGAACCTGTACCGTTTGCTACTATACAGATCTTTGAAACTACAAAAGGCACTACAGCAAATGCTGAAGGAAATTTTAATCTCGATAATATTGAACCGGGTTTCTATAAGTTACGGGTCTCCGCAGTAGGTTACAAAACTTATTTTTCGGAATCATTCAGATTGACAAAAGCGACAGGAGCAACAATTTTAATACCACTCGAAGAGGAAAACATCAATATTGAAGAGGTTGTCGTGAGGCCTTCTTATTTTCAAAAGCGAGAAGAGAGTCCCGTTTCATTACGTACGATCGGTATTGATGAAATTGAGAAGAACCCTGGCGGAAATCGAGATATTTCGAAAGTGATCCAATCCTTTCCGGGCGTTGCATCATCTTCTGCCTTCCGAAACGATATTATCGTCCGAGGTGGCGGGCCAAGCGAAAACAAATTTTATATCGACGGTGTAGAGATTCCAAATCTGAACCACTTTGCAACACAAGGAGCATCAGGCGGGCCGGTTGGAATCATCAATGTCGATTTTATCCGCGAGGTGAATTTCTATTCCGGCGCATTTCCCGCATCGCGCGGAAACGCTATGAGTTCGGTTTTGGAATTTAACCAACGTGAAGCCAGTGAAAAGGTAAAATTCAGAGGCACATTTGGGGCATCCGATTTAGCCTTAGCGCTTGAAGGACCAATTTCAAAGAAAACAACTTTTATGGCCTCGGTGCGACGCTCATATCTTCAATTATTGTTCAAAGCAATTGGACTTCCGTTTCTTCCTACCTACAACGACTTCCAGTTTAAAATAAAGACTAAAATAAACTCAAAAACTGAGCTCTCGTTTATCGGGCTTGGGGCGATTGATCATTCAGTTTTAAACACCAGCGCCAACAAGACAGAGGAACAACGATATATTCTGGGATACCTTCCGGTTAACGATCAATGGAATTATACATTAGGCGCAGTTTTAAAACACTTTAATCAGAATGGAAACGATACCTATGTGTTAAGTCAAAACAAACTGAATAACTCGCAAACTAAATACAAGGACAATATCGAACAACCGGAATTGCTAATACTTGATTACAATTCATACGAATTGGAATCCAAATTCAGGTATGAGCACAGCTACCGGTCTGCAACGGACTTCAAATTAAATTACGGTATCGATCTTCAATACGCGAGTTATTTCAACCGTACCTACAAGAAGAGTTTTGCAGGGGAAAATCCTTTCACTATCAATTACCGATCGTCGCTCGACTTTGCCAAATATGCAGCTTTCGCACAGGTCAGTCACAATTATCTTAAGAAAAGACTCGATCTTTCGTTTGGCATTAGAGCCGATGGAAACACTTATTCGGCCAATATGTCAAATCCGCTTGGGAATTTATCACCTCGTCTTTCAGCAAGTTACCGGTTAACACCAGGGACGTCGCTCAACTTTAACGCGGGACGTTTTGCTCAGCTTCCCTCCTATACAACTTTGGGTTACCACGATGCAAATGGTAAACTTGTCAACAAGGAAAATGGAATTGATTACATACAGGTTAACCATTTGGTAGCTGGCATTGAATTCCGTCCATCAGACAATTCACAAGTGACGATCGAAGGTTTTTTCAAAAAATACACCAATTATCCGTTCTCGGTAAACGATTCAGTTTCGCTCGCGAGTAAAGGAGCCGGATATGGCGTTTATGGCGATGAAGCTGTGACTTCGACCAGCAAAGGGAATGCGTATGGGCTTGAAATACTCGGTCGTTTAAAAGAGTTCAAAGGGATCAATGCAACAATTACCTATACCTTTGTTCGGAGTGAGTTTACAGATAAAAAGGGTGAATACATCCCCTCATCATGGGATAATCGCCACTTGCTTACAATCATAGCTACACGTTCATTAAAAAGGAACTGGGATCTTGGATTAAAATGGCGCTACCTTGGCGGTGCGCCTTACACCCCATGGGATCTGGAGCGATCGGCCATCAAAACGGCCTGGGATGCACAGGGAATCGGGTACCTCGACTACAGCAAATTCAACAAGGAACGATTGGGAGCCTTTCATCAGCTCGATATAAGAGTAGATAAATCATGGTATTACAACAAATGGTCGTTGATGCTCTATTTTGATGTGCAGAATGCCTACAACTTCAAATCCGATCAGCCTGATTACCTCGTAAGAGCCGAAGATGGCACCGGAAAACCACTTACCGATCCGAATGATCCGAATAAATACCTGTTAAAAACATTGAAAAGCAATTCAGGTACGGTTCTTCCAACACTGGGTATCATGATTGAATTTTGAGAATTCGCAACGGCTAATGCTTTATGTTTTATTGAACAAACCTTCGAGGGTCTGCGACTTCTCGAAGGGTTAGGCAACCGGGGTCAGGCGATTTCTCAATCGCTTTTGGTTTTTCCGCGGTTAAAAACCGCAGGACCCGATCGCAATACTCGCGACAAGTGAAATGACTTCAACAGTCAGCATTTCTTCATACTAAAGCGGCAACTCGTCTAAACTCAGTTGGCGGTTGTTTGCCAAAACAAATTAGACGTATATATATTCGTCTGATTATTTGTCTTGTATAAATATTTCGATGAACATTCGGCCTGTTTTTTTAAGATTTTTCATCGTGTTTTATCACTTTTCGCCAAAAGGAGTTCGTTTTCGCCAAAAGGAGTTCCTTCTCGACTAAAAGGAGTTCCTTTTCGCCAAAAGGAGTTCCTTCTCGACTAAAAGGAGTTCCTTTTCGCCAAAAGGAGTTCCTACTCGACTAAAAGGAGTTCCTTTTCGCTAAAAGGAGTTCCTACTCGACTAAAAGGAGTTCCTTTTCGCCAAAAGGAGTTCCTTCCCGACCAAAAGGAGTTCCTTTTCGCCAAAAGGAGTTCCTTTTCGCTAAAAGGGGTCCCTTTTTCGCCAAAATCGGTAATTTGTGGAAAAAAGAGGTTATTTCCCGCCAAAAGGAGCTACTTTTAGTTGGAAGCAGCATTTTTCGGGAAATAAGCAGGCCTTTCGGGCAAAAGAACATTTTCCGGAAAAAGTATTATTCCTGTTTTATATAGCGCTTTTCTGTCTGACAAAATGCGCGCGCCCGATTTCATTGGTTGAACCAAGAATGAGACTGCACCATTGGGAATCGCCATTGTCAATGAGATTGTTCATCATATTGATCAGATAGATGATGCATATTGAGTGATGATCAATTAAAATAGTTGTGAGCAATTAATTGATTTAAAAACCGGGTTGAACCGGCTTTAATATTTTTAATAGCGGGGAACATTAATGTTTATTCATTCTCATTTTGATTATTTACAAGTCTCATCCCTCAGAAATTAATGCGAATTATTGATCCATCGAAACTTTATTAATCATACAAGCCTATTAAATTGTAACCTCGAAAAAACGCTTATTTTTGTAACAACTAAAACTAACAGATCCACAATACAGGAATGAGTTTTGAAAACGAAGATAGCGACCAGTTCTTGTTTGCCCGGATGCGTCTGGGGAAAGAAGAGGCATTCGATTTTATTTTCAGGAAGTACTATAAGGTTTTAGTTGTACAGGCAATCCGGTTTGTACACGACCAGGACACTGCCCAAAGTCTTGTGCAAGATTGTTTTGTAAGGTTTTGGGAGAAACGGCGCGAGCTATCCAATGTCGATGACCTCTATTCCTATCTTTATTTTATGGTACGGAACCGATGTATCGACCATTTAAGGGAGCAGAAGCGTAATGTGCAGGTTCCCATTACAAATCAGGCTGATATGCCGGAATTGGAAACCGAGGAGAAAATTGATGCGAACGACCTCGGCTCTCAGCTTTGGATTTCAATTGCTAAACTTCCAGACCGTTGTCGCATAGCCTTCGAATACAGCAGAATTGACGAATTAACCTATCCGCAAATCGCCAATAAAATGGGCATATCGCACAAAGCCGTTGAAGCGCTCATCAGCAGGGCGCTGAAAGTTTTACGCGCAAACCTTGTCGACTTTCTGGGGATATTGATCTTGCTTTTCCTTTAGATAAAGGAACATCTAACCTCTTGCAGTATTTGCATCTAAGTGTTAGAAATTCTAAATTGTAATACCACCGGAAATAATTACTTTTGCCCTGACTAACTCAACCTTACCGGAAATCATTCGCGCTCAGGGAAAGTGATCAATTTATGGAAAAAGAAAGGGCATTGAACATTATTAAAACTGATGAAATAATCCGCAGACTGAAGAAAGATGACAAATCAGCTGTTGATGAATTATTTGGTTACTACTACCCGCGTCTGTACCATTTTTCGAAATCGATCCTGAAGATTGAAAACGATATTGACGATATTCTTCAGGAGATATTTGTAAAAATATGGCTCAACCGGCAAAAAATCGGTAATGCAGAGACATTTAACGCCTATATTTTTACTATTACCAAAAACGAAGTTCTGAATCTGATCAGGTCTAACCTGAAAGACCACGCCTTTAAAGACGAGCTCTATCTTCGCTCAGTCGCTGAAGAATATCAGACCCAAAACCACCTTGAATACGATGAAATCAAAACCGCGATCGACCAGTTGGTGGCAGGTTTACCCGAAAAAAGACATCAGGTTTTTATTTTAAGCCGGACAGAAGGCCTCTCGAACAAAGAAATTGCGCTTCGACTGAATATTTCTGAAAAGACAGTTGAAGACCATATCACACACGCCATCAAACATATAAAGATCTCTCTTAAAGAGATGGGCATTATCTCGTTGCTTTATTTTTATCTTTTTTTATAATTTTTTGTTTTTAGAGCAGGGGATGCCCCATCCTTTTGTGTATTACCCATACAACATGGAAAAAAAATTTACAAAATATTTGAATGGCACCTGCAACCCGGATGAATTTACCGCGGTGATAAAAGCGATCTGTTCGGATGATAACAAGGACAATGTATCAACAGAGATCCTGAAACTATGGGAAAATACGTTGAAGGGGGCGATTGAAAACAAGGAAAACAATCAATTGCTCGATAAAATTCACCACCGTATTGCCCTTGAAGAATCAAAATCTGTTGCCCGGCGGTTCACTTTATACCGCAATCTGTTAAAAGTGGCTGCGATATTAATAACCGGATTGATCATCTCGACATTTTTTTTGTACACCAAACCAGAGAAACAACTTAATCTTGCAATAATAGAAACTGTTAAAACCCCTTACGGCGCAAGAACAAGTTTTAAACTTCCTGATGGATCTGAAGTTTGGTTAAATTCCGGATCGACCCTCTCTTTTCCGAAACAATATGGAGAAATCCGAAATGTTGAACTCAACGGAGAAGCCTATTTTAAGGTAGTAAAAGATGGTAAACCGTTTGTGGTGAAAACCAATTTAGGTTCAATCCAAGTGATGGGAACCTCCTTCAATGTACAAGCATATAAAGATGAACCCTTCGAAACGACCCTGGTTGAAGGATCTGTAAAAGTCAATAACAATACGAACCAGTTGGCAACACTAAAGCCAGGACAACAGTCTGTGATTACTCCAGCCAATGAATTTTCAATAAAGGAAGTAAATACCAATTTGAGCACTTCGTGGAGGGAGGGAAAACTAATGTTCGTAAAAGAACCCTTTGCAAACGTAGCCAGGGAGTTGGAACGGTGGTATAATGTAAAAATTGAATTACAGGGAGAAAGACTAAAGAAATTAGGCTATACAGGAACGATAGAAATGGAGACATTCGTCGAGGTTCTTGAATTGATCAACACCACAACACCCATCAAATATAAATTCGATAAAACCACCAGGATATTAATAATCTCCGGAAGATAAATTCCGGAAAAAATTTAAACTAAATTATAAATCAAATTATTTAAAGAATGGAGAGAAACAAACAACCAGATTAGAAAAAGCAAAGGTGAGAATTGCCGTTCCCACCTTTAAACCAGATTTAGATTTAAAAACAAACATTATTTAAACCAATTGCAAAGTTATGAATAAATTGCTACGAAAATATGGCAAAAAGCCATTATTTTATCAATTTTTTAGAAAAATGAAACTAACTATTTTAATTTTAACCGTGTCAATTTTAAGCTGTTTCTCTGCCGAAACCTATTCGCAGACCACGAGATTGACCATTACGGAGACTAACTCTACACTATTGAATGTTCTCAAGGCAATCGAAGGGCAGAGCGAATTCAAATTCTTTTACAACGAAAAGGTCGATGTGAACAGACCTGTTTCTGTTGACGTTAACCAAAAATCGGTTACCGAAATTCTGGATAAAGCATTAACCAACACCACCGTTAAATACAAGGTACTTGGCCGCCAGATTGCACTATACGATAAAAACGAGATGGAGCCTTTTATAAGTGAGCAACAGAGTAAAAAGGTAACTGGTAAAGTCACCGATTCAAACGGCGGTTCGCTCCCAGGTGTTTCTGTAGTTGTAAAAGGTACGACAACTGGGGTAATCACAGATAATAGCGGTAATTACGCTGTCTCCAATATAACTGGTAATGCGGTTTTGGTGTTTTCATTTGTAGGGATGAAAACCCAGGAAGTAAAAACGGGAAGCCAGTCAACTATCAATGTCGTTTTGGCGGAGGAGGCTATAGGACTTGAAGAAGTTGTTGCCATTGGTTATGGGACTGAAAAGAAAAAGGATATTACAGGCTCCGTTTCATCGGTGAATTTGGGTGTGCAGGAGAAGACCCCTGTATTAAGTACTGCACAATTATTGGAGGGGCGCGTAGCCGGTGTAGAAGTTACGCAACAGCAATCTCAGCCAGGTTCTACATTTTCCATTAGGATTCGCGGAACCAGCTCTATTAGTTCAAGCAGTGAACCATTATTCGTAGTAGATGGCTTTGCCGGCGCTTATTACGATATCAATCCAAGCGATGTATTAACCATTGATATTCTTAAAGATGCTTCCGCTACAGCTATTTACGGCAGCCGGGGCGCAAATGGGGTCATTATCATCACGACAAAAAAAGGAAGCACTACAGCCCCCAAAATAACAGTAGATGCTTATACCGGTATACAGCAAACTAACAAGCAATACAATATGATGGATGCGAAGCAATATGCCGTATATAATAATACTGTTATCCAGCAGAACAATAGTTTGTTTGGATTTAATTATGCACTTCCTTATACTCAAGCACAAATTGATGCACTGGGTAAAGGAACAAACTGGCAGGATGCCATTCTTCGAATAGCTCCGATTTCAAACGTTTCAATAAGCCTGAATAAGAGTGACAATGACTCAAAACACTACCTTAGTTTACAACTGTCTGATCAGAAAGGTGTAGTAATTGGTTCAGATTATCAAAAAGCAATCATCCGGTATAACCTGGATGAGACAATCAGTCCTAAATTTAGAACAGGCATTAATTCACAGATTAATTATAGTTTTCAACATGCTGTTCCTGTAAATCAGGATAATGGAATAAGTTTAGTTAATAATGCTATGTTGTTTAACCCAGCAGTTCCGGTGTTTGACAGCAATGGAGATTACTCTGTATCTAATCAGCCAGCCAGTATAGTCGGCCCTTTAGGTAATCCAGTTGCCTATGCCAAAAAAGTAACAAATCATGGATACAATGTAAATTTATTTGTAAATACTTATGCCGAATATGAATTATTAACTGGATTGAAATTGAAATCTACATTTGGTGTCAATTATGCAACTGGAGGAACTGAACTGTTTATTCCAACAACTATTTATGATTATTTAAATGTTGGATATGCAGGCCAAACATCCCGAAGGTCCTATAATTGGCTCAATGAAAATACAATAACTTACAATAAAAATATTGCAGGTATACATGCGATAAATGTAATAGGGGGTTTTACTTTTCAGCATTGGTATGATAAAGGGTTTGGTACAAGTATCGCTTATCTTACGACCAATCTGTTAGGAACCGACAACCTAAGCGTTGGAACTCCCAATGTTCCATCATCTTATTCTCTTGAAAATGTTTTAGCATCTTATTTTGGAAGGATAAATTATCAGCTTAAGGAAAAATATCTTCTAACTTTTACCATTCGGGCTGACGGTTCTTCGCGTTTTGGGGCAAATAGCAAATGGGGTTATTTCCCATCGGGAGCATTCGCCTGGCACGCATCACAGGAAAATTTCATAAAAAATATTGCGGCAATAAGTGATTTGAAATTGCGATTGAGTTATGGTGTTACCGGTAACCAGGAAATTGGTTCTTATAACTCCTTAAGCCAGTACAATTATAATCAGTATTCTTTAGGAAGTAAACCAATTCTGGCTATTGGTATTCAACCTGGCAATATTGCCAATCCAAATCTTAAATGGGAAACAACAGCCACTAGTAATATTGGACTTGACCTGGGATTATGGAATAACAGACTGATGATATCAGCCGATTATTATGAAAAAAAAACCTCCGATCTTTTGTTAAACGTCAGCATACCACAAACATCCGGATATACAAGTATCCTTCAGAATATTGGATTAGTTGACAATAAAGGTTTTGAATTTTCAGTTACCTCTAAAAATATTGAGAATAAAAAAATAAGCTGGAGCACTTCTTTTACATTTTCAACAAATAAAAATAAAGTAATAAGTTTAGGTCCAAATCCATATATATTAACAGGTGGGCTTAGCTCAAATATTTTTCATGGAAATTCCTTTAACACATCTATTTTGCAGCCAGGCTATCCGATTGGTGAATTTTATGGTTATCTATTTGATGGAATATGGCAAAATCAGGACCAGATCACACAGAGCAAGACCAAGCAGCCAGTTCATCCCGGGGATCCTATCTATAAAGACCTGAATAATGATGGGTTATTGAACGGATCTGACAGAACTTTTCTTGGTCAGGCTACCCCCAAATTTACATATGGGATGACCAACAATATTACAATGGGCAGGTTTAATTTGAATATTCTCCTTCATGGTGTTTACGGAAATATGTTAATCAATGAAAATCTGTATAACATTCAAAATGGCAATATTAATTATAATAAATTGGCTTATGTTGCAACAGACAGTTGGACCGGACCTGGTACAAGCAATACACTGCCAAGAGTAAGCAGCGTATATCGTGTTGCAATGGGATGTACCAGCGATGTACTCGAAAGTGGAAGCTTCCTGCGTCTTAAAACTGTTTCATTATCCTATAATGTACCTCTTCAGAAATTTACAAAGGTATTTAAGTCAGCCAATGTATATGTGACCGGGCAGAACCTGTTTACTATTACAAAATATACAGGCTATGATCCTGAGGTAAGCTCCTCAACAGACCCGCACAATTTGGGTCTGGATAACAATGCCTATCCCAATTACAAAACTATTCTGGTTGGAGTAAAGTTAGGTTTTTAGGAACATAAAGTATTTCATATAAATTTTATCACGATGAAAAAAAATATTTTTTATATTGTATTTATTCTGTCTTTAGCCTCTGCCAGTTCATGTAAACAGGCGCTGATTGAACAAATGCATAGTGCCATAGCGGCAAATAATTTTTACAAAACAGCAGCAGATGCTGAAACTGCAATCAATGGAGCTTTTTCCCCGTTGCAGAACCAACTCTATTACCAGCGGACAAATTGGTGTATTACCGATCTCTCTGCAGATATATTTTACGTTTGCAACGGTAATTCCCCAAGATTGCAATATCAGATGGGACAGCAGTCAGCCACAAATTCATTGACGGGTCCTTATTGGCAATATACCTACCAGATGATCAAGAATGCCAATGATGTTATTGAATATGTACCAGGGATAGATATAAATATTGCTGTAAAGAATGATATCGTGGGCAATGCTTATTTCTTAAGAGCATTGGGCTATTTTGACCTTGTCAGGATTTTTGGCGCTGTACCACTTGTGCTTCTCAATACCAGTGACCAGAGCCTTTTCCCTAAGCGAACATCAGCTGATTCGGTCTATGTCCAAATTATAAAAGACCTTCAGTTTGCTGAAGCCAATTGTCTGCATATGGATGCTCTACCAGCAAGTAAAATAGGGCGTGTTACTTCAGAGGCTGCCTCCTCAATGCTTGCCCGGGTTTTCCTCCAAAGAGCAAGCACAAGTTTTGCAGTTGCTACCGACAACCAGAATTCATTGGCTGAATGCAATAAAGTAATAAGTTATTCAGGATCTCATCCAAATGTATTGACTTTAGTTCCCAATTATGCAAGTATCTTTAATCCGGATACTCCAAACGGCCCGGAGTGTATCTTTTCCATCCAGTTTGGAGGTTATAGTCCCTCATCAATGAACCTAACTGTTTGGATGTTTACACCTACAGATAATCCATGGCATGGTTATGGGGCATTTCTGCCATATGCTTCATTTATCAATGCTTTTGATCCTATTGATAATCGCAAGGCTGTGAATGTAGGTTTAATATTTAGTGGTAAAACATACATTTCCAAATACATAGATCCAGCTCTATCCTATGGTAGTGAACGATGTAACTTTCCTGTATTACGGTATGCCGATATATTGCTTATGCAATCTGAAGCTTTGAATAATATTAATGCCGGGGATGTCACTAAGTTTAATGGAATCAACGCAGTAAGGACGAGAGCAGGCCTGGGAAGCAAATTGTATAGTCTTAGTAACACACCATCGCAGGCTGATTTTATAAATGCATTGGCAAACGAAAGGCTTTGTGAATTAGCGATCGAAGGTGTCAGACGGTACGATCTGATCAGGTGGAATAAATTTATTTCAGTAAAAGCGGCCCAGGGGTATACCATAGATCAGAATCATGTGCTATTTCCACTTCCTCAGACTGAACTCGATGTGAACAAGAATCTGACACAAAGTCCGGGATATTAATAAAAAGAAAGAAATCCGGAAGATCGTATCCTCGGAGCAATTTTTCAAATGTTTAATATATAATGTTTTGCCAGAAGCGAATAATTCACTTTTGGCAAAACATTACTTTGCGAAAAGAATCAATATACAGGTTCAAAAAAGAAATCCAACCATCCAAACCAAAGATTAAAATGGAACTTCTTTTACAAAAAAAAACAATAATTCTATTCATTTGCCTGTTTTTTGTTGTTTCCGGGCTCTCTACTTATGCCCAAAAAGAGCCGGCAAAAAAGCAAAAGGAATTATTGGAATTTTCCATTCCATTAGATCATCGATTAAGTCCTTATACTGGATTCACCCGCGAACATTGGCTGAAGATAACTGAAAAGATTATTGCAGGGGGATTGTCTTGTTTTAACGACAAAACCGGAATGCCAGATTTTCGGGTTCCTCAAGGCTTTTCAGCGTTCGAAAAACTACGTTTAAAAAGTCCTGAGGAAGCGGGAAAACGGGCACTGGAACGTATGATGATGGCTGTTGTTATTTATACAAAAGCTACCGGTAAAGATGAAGTTCCGGGTTACGCCGGATCAATCTCTGCACCTTTTTTAAGAGCGATTATTAATGGAACTGATCCAAAGAGCCCACTGTATTGGGGCGATCCATTACCTAATGACCAGGTAGGTTCCATTTTTAGCATTGCAATCTACCTTGAACCTGAACGATATTGGAATAAGCTTACTTCTGAACAGAAATCTAATCTGCTTTATTATCTTAACAAACAGGTTTTTAATAAAACCTATAATAACAACCATTATTACTTCCACATGCTTCCAATGGCTTTACTGGAGCAAAATGGATTTGAATCCAACAGGACTTATTTAACACAAATGTCAGAGCGGTTGATGGGTTGGTATAGGGGTGACGGTTGGTTTCTTGATGGCAGTAACCGCGGGTTTGATAATTACAACCTTTGGGGATTTCAACTCTTTAACCAGGTTCTGTTTAAATTCGATTCCAGATGGCGCAGTCAGTTTGGATACAAAATTAAAAAAACAACCTCCAAATTTCTTGAGTCCTTCCCCTGGTTGTATGGCCGCGACGGAGGTCCTATTCCCTGGGGACGTTCACTGACGTACCGGTTTGCCGGTATTTCAGCCATTGCCTGGGCTACTCTTAACGGGATGAATAATATACCTCCCGGCCAGTCAAGAAGGATAGCTTCAGGTTCGTTGAAATATTTCTGGGAACACGGGTGCCTCGATGAAAATAAATTGTTGACAATTGGATTCAGGGGGGCAAATGCTTCTGTAGCGGAAGACTATATTTATTATGGTGATCCATACTGGGCAACTCAGGGGCTTGCTTGTCTATTGATTCCTGAGGCCGATCCTTTTTGGACAGCCATCGAAGAACCTATGCCAGCCGATGGACCTGTAGGTAAACTGGCATTGCCCGGAGCCCAATTTACAATACGAATAAGTGCAACCGATGGTGAAGCACGTCTGTTTCCTGTTGGTCAGCCATGGGCGCAAGAGCGAAGTCGATGGCAGAATGGTGTTAAATATGACCAACATGCCTATTCGAGTTACCTTGGCTTTTGTGTACTTGGTGAGGGTGGAGAAGATTTGGGTGCAGGACGATCAGGTTATTCATACGATGGCAAAAATTGGTTCTACCGGGAAAGAGCAAAACCAATATTGGTGGCGCCAGATCATCTTATCAGTACATACAGCCTTAAACCGAAAGATTCCAATGACACGGAAAGAGTGGAAAACCGTGATGAAATCATCACAAATACTTTAATCGGTGAAGATGGCGAGCTCCATATATTTTGGCATAATTATCCTGATCCAATTTACTTAACCCTTGGAGGCTATGGAATAAGTGTTCCTCACGGAACTGATTTAATTCAGCAATCTGCTGATAACGATCTTCTCATACAGGGGGGAGAATACTATTCAGTCATAAAAAAAATTCAGGCCCCCGAAGGAAAGCTGGTTTCAAGAGAATTAATTCCAAAGCAAGGCTGGGTTCATACCCATTTGTTTGGCGGAAATGGAGCATATCCTTTTTGGGAAAGTGCAAAACCAGTCCCCCCCAATATTCCGGTTATTTTTTATGTGAATGGAACGCGTAATCGAAGGCCTGTTATCGGATCGATCGAAGTCATAAAACAAGAAAATGAACTGAAAATAAGATTTGAGGGAGTGTGGCATACAGTAACCACTCCATTTTAATAAAACCTGTATTTAACAAGAATATAATCGATTAGCGAATATTTTTTCAAATACATCTAACAATATTTATTATGAAAATTAAATTAATTGCATGTTGGTCACTGAACGTGCTTTTCTTCCTCATATCCCTCCAGCTTATTGCACAAAACATTGAAAAGAAATTTGACGTTCCTCTTAATGATGTCAGTCAAATAACAATTGACGGACCATACCGTTTTGTAAAAATAGCAGGTATTGAAGGATTACTGGTTAAAAGTCTGAATACAAAAGCATACGTGGAAAACTCGCTACTGAATGAAGAAAAAGGCACTGTCTCAGTTTGGATGTCGCCGATGGAAGATATAGACAAATTTCCTGCAGTTCCATCAGGCGCCGATATATATAACTTTCCACTTTTGTCGGATCATTTTCCATCCAGACAATCCGATAGCTGCTCTTTTTCATTTTATTACAGTGGGAGCGGATATCCAAGAATCATCGGACGTTTTACCAGCGGCAAATTCTGGAACAAAATGGATTATGGTTTAGCCCCTTTTGTTTATGCCGAAGATCTGAAGCTTCAAAAAGGACAATGGTACAATCTTGTTTTAACCTGGGACAAACTGGCTGCCACATTGAAGATGTATATCAACGGGGAATTAGTCGGACACAATTTTTCGGCGAAAGAGTTTAATATCGCCGATAACAAATTATATCTTGGTAATCCGCTTATGGTCGTAAGTCATCTTATGATTCAATCTGAAATACTTGATATTAACCAGGTACGGGAAATATACCATTTAATCAGGCCTGCTACCAATAGCATCTCAGAAAAGACAATTCACGAAATTGTTACCCCGCAAAACAAACCACAACTTGATATCATACGTGATAATTCCTGGAAGAAGACCTATGAATGTAGTTTTACCAATCCCGCCGAAGTTAAGCAATGGACCTTGCAAACCGGTGATTTATACCGTGATAAATTAAAGCTTGAAACAGACCCTGATGGTCTTCTATTTCAGACACCCGATATTATTCATACAGAATCAAGGGGAAATCTTTGGTGTCCGGTAAATGTTGAGGGAGATCAATGGATCGAATATGAATTTAAATTGGTTTCACCTAAAGGGCTTGCCTTGGTGATTATTTGTGCCAGCGGATTTCAGGGAGAAGATGTAATAGACAACCATGGATTAACTAAAACCGGATCAATGAGCGACATGCTTGCAAATTACCGGAACTATCATTGGGAATATGTACGGCGTGTTGAAGCAATGCGTACCGATGTTGAAACCCAGTATGTAAACAAGAATCCATGGGGAAAAAGTCTTTACGTTGGCTGTATTCCCCGATTGGAACAAAACAAATGGTACAAAATGCGATTGATTAAAAAAGGAAACCGTTTATATGGTTCCATCGATGGGAATACGGTTTTTGATGTAGAGGATGATCCCTATAATAACAACGGACCATGCTTAAATTCTGGACGTGTGGTACTTCGGCAAATGTACAATACCGCTATGAAATACAGAAATTTTGTTATTTATTCAAAAGAGAGTAATTAAAATCTAAATTCTTAGCACATGAGACGAATTATTATATCAGGATTAACCATCATAATTTTTCTTTCCTGTTTAACAAAAAGTAATGCTCAGGAGGTTAAGCGTCCTATCGTTTGGGGTATTGCAAAAATTACTTTTTTAGTAAGTGATTTCAAGGTAGCAACTGATTATTACGGAAAGTTCCTCGGTTTTGATGAAGCATTTTCCTATTCTTCCGATCTGGGAAAAATAATTTCATTCAAAGTAAACGACCGGCAGTTTCTGGAGTTTATAGTGGACAAACAGGCCAAAGACAAAAAACGCATGGTTTCCGTTTCACTTGAAGTTGACAATGTGGAGCAGATGCGACAATACCTGAAATCAAAAAATATGAATGTTCCTGAAAAAACAAGAATGGATGGCGCTGGTAACGATGTTTTTGTGGTTGACGATCCCTCCGGCAATCACATCGAGTTTATTGACCTTAAAACAAAAGGGTTGCACCGGAAATCGAAAGGACAGTTTTTATCAGGACGAAGGATTTCGAAACGGATCCATCATGTAGGTCTGTATTGTAAGGAGGTTTTAGACGATGATCCTTTCTATGTCGGCATTTTAGGTTTTAAAGAATTATGGCGTTATCCCGAGGACCATTTGCAGAAAATACAAATGAACTACCTGCAAATTCCAGATTGTGTCGAGAACATTGAGCATTACCCATCGGACGATATTAACTTCAACCATCCCTGTTTTTTGGTTGACGACATGCAAGAGATCATTTATACCCTTAAGGAACGAATAGGAAATAACCAATTGGGAAAGCCCATTGTGGGCAAGGGGAAACGTTGGCTTCTGAATATGACCAATGAAGATATGACCAAAGTTGAATTTACCGAAGCTCATTGCATCAAATAAATCAACTATATATAACTTTAAAATACAGATTATGGAAAACTCAGATTCTTCGCGCCGGAAATTTATAAAAAGTACAATAGGAACTAGTTTAATCGTTGCAAGTGCTGGATTACTTCCTTCCTGCAATATCTTCAGGATGTCTGCAAAATCAGATTCGGTTTACGATTCCAAAGGTTTGCCTAGTGTCTTGTTTGGCAAAACCGGTGTACATGTGCCCCGAATCATTTGTGGCCTTGGCTCACGTTTTTGCCATCTCGACAGTGATGTTGAGGCGGAACGACTGCTTCACTTTACATTGGATAATGGCCTTTATTATTGGGATACTGCGTTTGCATACGACAATACGATTGGAGTGCCTCCTGGTAAGACTAGAAGTTCAAGGCTCGTAACCAGTGAAGAGCGGTTGGGCCCGGTGGTGAAAATTCGCCGAAATGAGATTTTTCTTTCTACCAAAGTAACCAGCCGCGACCCCAATATGGCCATGCGCCAGATTGAAACCAGCCTGAAACGTTTGCAGACTGATCATCTTGATCAATTGATGATTCACGATGTGCAGTCGATGGCCGATGTAGCCAAACTCAGCGAAAAAGGTAATCTTATTGATATTCTGCACCGCTTAAAAGAGCAGGGATTAACGCGATTCATAGGTTTTTCAGGACATACCGAAGCTGCGGCCATGAAAGCAATGGCTGATCGGGGCGATTTCGACACCATGCTCATCGCCATGAACCACTGGAATGCTGCCAATAACCCTCAGAAACGATTTGAGATGGCTGTTCCAGCAGCAAAAGCTAAAGGTATGGGTGTAATCATGATGAAAGTTGTTCGTCCCCGCGAAACCATTACCACCCTAAATCCTACTGATTTGATTAAGTATGCATTGTCACTGAAAGGTCCTGATGTCGTTGTTATAGGAATGGATAGTATTGATGTGGTGAAATCGAACCTCGAAATTCTCAGGAATTTTAAACCGTTGGACGAAGCCAAGATGAAAGAACTGGCGCAGGAACTCACTCCATTTTACAACCACGAAAATCTTCCGTGGATGCAGCACGGTTATCATGATGGCAACTATGCATAAATTTTTACCAACTTTTAAAAAATAAATTTATGAACCAAAGACACTTCCCTTTTTTTGCATTTTTTATTTTAGTGATAACCTTTCAACCAGCTTTATGTCAAAAAGTAAATAATTCGGATTGGATAAAGGATGTAATAAGTCGTTCAAGCGATCAATTACTTTCTGCCGCAGAAACTTATAAAGACTCTTTGAAGTGCCCAAGAACTTTTGAAAATGGAAGGGTGAAGATAGTTGGCGCTGATGATTGGACCAGTGGTTTTTTCCCGGGTTCTCTATGGGATATGTATGAAATCACTAAAAACGAAAAGTTCAAAACCGAAGCACAACGATACACCGCATTTTTAGAATCTGCAAAGTTCAACAAAGGCACACATGATCTGGGATTCATTCTTTATAAAAGCTATGGTAATGGATACCGACTAACTGGTGATGAAAATTATAAGCAAATATTGCTAACTGGCGCTAAATCATTATTGACGAGGTATAATTCATGAATTGGTCTCATCCGGTCGTGGGATTTTAACAAAGACATCTGGCAATATCCGGTTATTATCGACAATATGATGAACCTCGAATTTTTACTTTGGGCTTCCAAAGTATCAGGAGATACAACAATGAAAGCTGCTTGTATTTCGCACGCCGACAAAACGATTACCAATCATTATCGTCCGGATAACAGTTGTTTTCATGTGGTTGATTATGACACCATCTCCTTCATGCCACGACTTAAACAAACGCATCAGGGTTACAGCGGCAGTTCTTCATGGGTCAGGGGACAAGCCTGGGGATTATACAGTTATGCCATGATGTACCGCGAAACGAAAGACAAAAAATATCTGGTTCATGCTCAAAAAATTGCTGCGTTCATCCTCAATCACCCAAGGCTGCCAGAAGATAAAATTCCATACTGGGATTTTGATGCACCCAATATTCCTTCGGAACCACGTGATGCTTCAGCTGCAGCTGTCATTGCATCAGCACTGCTTGAACTTAGTTCGTATGTTCCTGAAAATAAAACTTATTTTGCTACAGCCGAAACGATCCTGAAAAACCTGTCGTCTGATGAGTATTTGGCTCCCAAAGGCGATAATGGTCTGTTTATTTTAAAACATTCAACCGGAAACTGGCCAAATAAATCAGAAATTGATACCCCTTTAAGTTATGCCGACTATTACTTTATTGAAGCGTTAAGTCGGTATTTGAAATTTTGCAAATTGAACTGATAACGGTTTTATACCCTGAGTGATTATGATTGATGACACATGGCAGGAAGATTATGGTAAATGGAATTTTCATCCGGGCCGTTTCCCGAATCCAAACAAATGATTGATCAATTACATCAGATGGGCTTTAAAGTCATGTTATGGATTTGTCCTTTTGTAAGTTCCGATCAAACCATGATTGTAAATAAAATCATGAAGTTTAAAGGTTTTCTGATGCAGAAAAAAGACGATAAACCAACATGGGAATTGGCCACCGATCCGGCTATCATAAAATGGTGGAACGGATATTCAGCTCTTCTCGACTTTACTAATCTATCCTCGGTAAAATGGTTTAATGACCAACTTGATTTTTTGGTAAAAGAATACAGCGTGGATGGTTTTAAATTTGATGCCGGGGATATGAATTTCTATCCAAATGATGCCTTGAGCAAAAAAACTGCATCCCCAAATAAACATTGTGAATTGTATGCACAATTTGGTCTTAGGTTTCCCTTAAATGAATAAAGGGCCTGCTGGAAAATGGCTGGCCTACCATTGGTACAACGTCTTCACGACAAAAACCACAGCTGGGAAGATTTACAAAAGCTAATTCCACATATGACAGAAGAAGGATTAGCAGGATATACTTTTTCATGCCCCGATATGATTAGTGGAGGGAACTGGTTGAGTTTTCAGAATCCGAATACATTTGATCAGAACATAGTTATTCGATCAGCACAAATACATGCTTTGATGCCAATGATGCAGTTTTCTGTAGCACCAGGGCGGATACTTGATGTACAACATTTAGATGCGGTGAAAAAGGCAGTAAAAATTCGGGAGAAGTTTACTTCTAAAATCCTTGAATTGGCTATCCAGTCATCAAAAACAGGGTATCCAATTGTCAGTTCAATGGAATATTGTTTTCCAAATCAGGGATTTGAGAAGGTCATAGATCAGTTTATGTTAGGGAAAGACATTTTGGTTGCGCCGATTGTTAAAGAAGAAAATCGCAGAATTGTACTTTTGCCTAAAGGTATAGAGGTTATAGGATTTATGAAATCGCAGGGAAAAACACTTCAGATTTATTGGGACGACTTTAAAGTATGGAGAAATAAAAGGCCATCACAAAAACAATTTTTGTGATGGTTCTAAAACGGTCAAGTAATAGGAGATTAGAAGAATGAAAAATGAAAAAGTAAAAAAATCAAGATTTACAATGTTCAAATCGAATATACCGCATAGTTCTCTATTCGTTTTAGTTATTGGGTTTGCTTTTTTGCCGGCATTGTGTTCTGGTGAAAAAAGCAATACAGTATTAGTTGACAAAGTCATTGATGACACTTGCCAAATAGCGAATATCATTTATCCCTCAATTACAGATCGGGAGGGTAAAGGTTTGGATATTCCAATTCCTCCAAATGAGCATCCGCGTCTGTTTTTTCGGGAAAGAGATATCCCAGCTCTTCAGGAGAAAATAACAAATCCGTTAATGAAAGATTGTTGGAATGGTATAGTGCAAAATGCAGCTTTAGTGACAGACGGCAAACTCATTCAAAAAGATTCAAAGCACAATCTGAATATGATAGTTGTTAATGCCATTGAAGCTAAAGCTTTCTTATATGCTTTCCAGAATAACCGTTTGACAGGGAAAGAAGCTGTTATTGCAATGATTAATCTGAATAGTACGCTTATCCCCAACTATGCCAATCCGCTTGTATACAGAGAACTGGGAAGAGTGATATTAGCTACGGCAATAGTATATGATTGGTGTTATGATTTAATCGGGGAACATGAAAAGAAATTTCTGATTGCACGAATGGAAACCTGGGCTTCAAAAATGGAATTTAAATGGCCACAATTAAACCAAGGCTCGGTTAGCGGCCATGGCGTTGAAGCTCAGCTCTTAAGAGATATGCTTGCATGCGGGATTGCCACATACAATGAAAAACCAGAAATATATAAATTAGCGGCAGGAAGATTATTTGCAGAAATAATTCCTGCACTCAATTTCTTTTATCCTGCAGCGTACCACAATCAGGGAAGTGCTTATGGTCCTTATAGATTCCAATGGGAAATGTATCCTACACTTCTTTATGATAGAATGGGGTATCCAAATATTGTAAGCAAGTTTCAAGGACAGGTACCATACAGATGGATTTATACAAGAAGGCCTGATGGGCAGTTATTAAGAGATGGAGATAACTTTACCGAACAATCTGCTGAATTTGGAAAATACTGGGCATTCTTTGGGAATGCTCATCCTAAAAGCATATACAATAATACTCAACAATATTCCGAACCAGTGGTCTGCCCTCTTGCTTTTACAGCAAGTTACTATAAAGATTCTATTTTAATGGGTGAGGTAATGAAACAAAAGCTGATTGGAAAGGATGTTCTATTTGATTTTATTCTGATCAATCCCTTAGTGCCTGCAACCACTAATTTATCCGTTTTACCATTGACCAAATATTTTAATGAACCACTCGGCTCAATGGTTGCAAGAACAGGTTGGGGCGAGGGATTTACTTCTACGGCAGTTGTAGTCGAAATGAAAATTGGAATTTACAATGTTGCAAACCATCAGCACCTCGATGCCGGCAATTTTCAGATCTATTATAAAGGACCGTTGGCCGTGAATTCCGGAATCTATCAGGGAAAAACGGGTGGTTATGGTTGTGACCATTTTATCAACTACTATCAGCGATCCATTGCTCACAATACGATGCTTATTAATAATCCCCAAGAGAAGTTTATGTGGCAAGGTAAAGAAATTATTAATGATGGAGGTCAGCAATATCCAAATGGCGGTTCGGAGTCTGCAAATCTGAAAGAATTACTTGCGAAAGATTACAAAAGGGGGGAAGTGTTAGCCCACGACTTTGGACCCGATTCCATTAAACCTGAATTTACTTACATCAAGGGAGAATTGGCAAAAGCTTATCCCAATAAAGTGAAAAGTTTCAAGCGCTCGTTTGTATTCCTGAATTTGAATAATTCGGAGGTTCCTGCCACTTTGATTGTATTCGACAGGGTAAATGCCTCCAATAAAGAGTATAAAAAGTCATGGCTGCTTCATTGTGTTGAAGAACCGATTATTATTGGAAATGTTACTACTGTTATACGTCGCGAAAAGGGCTACGACGGACAGTTGGTGAACACCACTTTGCTTCCGGTTTCCGACAATCTGATTATTAATAAAGTCGGAGGGCAAGGAAACGAATATAGTGTATCCGGTAGAAATTTTCCCCAAACGTTTGTTTCTGAAAATAATTCAGGCGATGGAGCTATTTGGCGGGTTGAAGTTTCGCCCAAAAAGGGAGATGAAACTGATAATTTTTTGAACGTGATGCAGGTAATGGATTATGCAGGTGGAACAAGAAAACCATTTTCAGCGAAGAAGCTTGAAACTGATCTATTGGTGGGAACTAGCATTGGGGATAGGGTTGTGCTTTTCAGTAAAAATGGTAAAGTCATTGACCAACCTATTGTGATTAAAATCGAAAACGATGGATCTACCAAAGTGTTGATTACAGACATAAATAAGGGAAACTGGAAGGTTGAATGCCTAGAGAATATGGCGAATTCACAGGGAGTAATTAGCAACAGCAGAAACCTGCTCTATTTTTATGCAACAAAGGGAACTTACAGGATGACTCCCGTTAACTAAAAACAATAATGTTGATTTTTATTCATAGAATATTTGTTATTATGAACATCATTAGTCAAAAAGGTAACTTAATTGATCTTCTTCACAAAATGAAAGATCAGCGTTTAAAGCGTTTCATAGGTTTTTCTTTACATGCCAATGACATCTATGGTCAACGGGGGCGATTTGGATAGTATGCTGATTGCCGCAAATCATTTTACAACCACAAAAATCTGCCCTGGAGTAGATCGGTTATAGTGATGGTAATTACCATGCGTAAAAATGAAAAATCCTGAGTTAAATGAAAGACATGTGCAATAAAAAAGCGCTATCGAATTAATTAATAAATCATGCTCGAAAAGATTCCGATATACGAATTGCCGTTTCCAGAACAGGAAAAACTTGCGTTGAAGATTTACCGGGTAAAAGGGAAAACGATCCAACGGGAGGAATATCCGCATGATACGGTCTTGCCCCACAAACACAACTACTTTGAAATTTGTATTTTCACTGCCGGAACCGGTGAACATGAGATCGATTTCCAGAACCACCCGATCAAAACTCCGAGTATACATCTGTTGCAACCCGGGCAGGTTCATCTGATTCGTCGTGGAATAGATTACGAAGGCTATTTGTTTATTTTTTCCAAGGAGTTTTACAATTTAAGATTCAACGGATTGGAAATTATTCCGGGTTATCCGCTAGCAATTCAGCTTGAAAATGGACCGATTCTGAATATGACGATGGATGAATTCGCTGATTTTGCGATCATTATTTCTTCAATCGAAAAAGAGTTTGAAAATGTTTCAGCCGAAACGGAAGAGATTATCATCTCCTTTTTAAACATCTTCTTCCTGCGCCTTCGAAACCGTTTTGTGGAATTGATAAAAGTAATAAATCCGGAAAAAAATCCGAATCGAAAACTGGTTAATTCCTTCAATCAGCTTGTCGATCAGCATTTTTGTCAAATACATCAGGTACAGGAATATGCTGAATTACTGAACGAATCTCCGGTAATTCTCAATCGGGCAGTAAAAAACATGACTGGTAAAACTGCCGGAGAACTCATACTTGAACGGCTCATTTTGGAAGCCAAACGATTGTTGATTTATTCGGATCTTAGCAATAAGATAATTGCATTCAAATTAAATTATGAAGATCCATCCTATTTTGCACGTATTTTCAAGACGAAAACAGGAACATCACCATCTACATTCAGAAAACAGATGCATCAACAATACAAAGGCTGATTTTTAATTATAAAAGTACCTGAAATTATACAATTTATCCACCTGAAACTACCTTCCAGTTTTTTATTTTTGTAAATAGTTGTTCTGGGTTTTGGCCCAAAGCCCGGAACAGAGAAAATGAAAGCAACTATTTTATGATGAAAATAAACAACAAACTGAACCCATCTGACCTCGCAGGTAAATTGCGACGGTTCTGGCAACTTTCAGATACGAAAATTAATCGGATAGAAAATCAATATGATGATTCAATGGGCTCTCCGGTGTTTACCGTTGATGGAAAATATTCTACGAGAGGGTGGACTGAATGGACACAGGGTTTTCAATACGGTTCGGCTCTTCTTCAATTCGATGCTACCGGCGACAAAAATAGACTGCAAACGGCACGACAAAAAATATTGGAAAAAATGGCACCTCATGTCAGCAATACAGGAATTCATGATCATGGTTTTAACAATATCAGCACCTACGGTAATTTGTTGCGCCTGATGCTCGAAGGCAAAATCCCTTTCAATGAATGGGAAAAGAATTTTTATGTGCTGGCTTTAAAAATTTCAGGCGCAGTGCAGGCTTCAAGGTGGACGACTATTCCCGAAGGAGGGTTCATTTATTCTTTCAACGGGGCACATTCTTTATTTGTTGATACTATTCAATCTTGTAGATCCTTGATTGTCAGTCATCTGCTAGGCCACACATTCCGAGGTGAGGGTGATGTGAAAATAAATTTGCTGGAACGGGCAATGCACCATATTCGGGTTACCGCAAACTATTCTGTATTTTATGGCGAAGGGCGAGACAATTATGATGTTTGGGGAAGAACAGCGCATGAAAGCATTTTCAATATTAAAGATGGAATGTTCAGATGCCCGAATTCTCAGCAAGGTTATTCCGGATTTACAACATGGACCAGAGGATTGGCCTGGGCCATGTGTGGTTTTGCTGAACAGCTTGAAATGTTTGATATTATCTGCGAAGATGAACTGGCAGATTTTGGTAGGAAAGAAACGATATCAGCAACGATGCTGAAAGCTGCTAAAGCAACCTGCGATTTTTACATCGAAAATACACCAACCGATGGGATTCCGTATTGGGACACCGGTGCGCCAAATCTATACAAATTAGGCGACTACCTGAACAAACCTGCAAACCCGTTCAACGATTTTGAGCCTGTTGACAGTTCTGCAGCGGCAATCGCTGTTCAGGGATTGTTGCGTCTGGGAAAATACCTTTTAGGAAAAGGTGAAGCGGAAACCGGAGTAAAATACTATCAAGCAGGACTTACCGTGCTGAATACTTTGCTGGACGAGCCATATTTAAGTACCGGCAAAAGCCATCAGGGGCTTTTGCTACACTCCATTTATCATCGGCCAAACGGTTGGGATTTTATTCCGAAAGGCAGCAAAATTCCAAACGGCGAATCGAGTATGTGGGGCGATTATCACATTCGTGAAGCTTGTCTGTACATTCAGCGAATAATCAACAACGAAACCTATTACACCTATTTTAACTGTTTGCGATGAACCAACTTTCAAAACTTTGCATTCATACCATTACTACAAAACCCTGGAGCATTGAAGATGCTGCCCGGAATTATACCGCTAATGGCGTAAAGGGAATTACTGTTTGGCGCGATGCCTTAGACGGAAGAAATATCCGGCAGACTGGACAAATGCTCCGAGAACACGACCTGTCCATCGTTTCATTGTGTCGCGGAGGTTTTTTTCCGAATACGAATCCGTTAAAAAGAAAATTAGCTTTGGACGATAACCGAAGGGCAATCGATGAAGCTTCGGAGTTAGGAACAAAGCTGATCGTTTTGGTCTGTGGAGCTGATCCGGCACAATCGCTTGAAGATTCACGGAAGCAAATTCAAGATGGAATTGCCGCGATAATTCCGGATGCTTCAGCCGCCGGGATAAAACTGGCCATAGAGCCACTTCACCCGATGTATGCAGATAGCCGTTCTGCCATCAATTCCCTGGCACAAGCCAATGACACAATTGAAGTTCTGAATTCGCCATGGGTTGGGGTTGCAGTAGATGTTTACCATGTTTGGTGGGATCCGAATCTGGAAAAAGAAATAGCACGTTGCGGGAAAAATAATGCGTTGCTGGCATTCCACGTTTGCGATTGGAAAACGCCAACTACCGATTTTCTGAACGACCGTGGGTTGATGGGTGAAGGCTGTATTCCAATCCGGAAAATTCATTCGTGGGTCGAAGCTGCTGGGTTCGATGGATTTATTGAGGTTGAAATATTTTCAACTGAATACTGGAAGGAAGATCAGTTAGTGTTTTTGAAAAAAATAATAACAGCTTACAAAAAAGTTGTTTAAGGGGATATCTCGAATAAATGAGAACGAATAAATAACCTAAAGGAAATGCCAATATTTTAAAATATAGATAATTTATATTCAATGAAAACACATAGAGTAGGAATAATTATGAATGGAGTAACAGGTCGTATGGGAACCAACCAACACCTGCTCCGTTCAATCGCTGAAATCATGAAACAGGGTGGCGTGAAAGTAAGCCCGGGCGAAACCATCATGCCCGATCCTATTTTGATCGGTCGAGATGTTAACAAGTTAAACAAGCTGAGCGAACTTACAGGAATAACTAAAATAAGTATCGATCTGGATGAAGTACTGAAAAATCCTGATTACACCGTCTATTTTGATGCGCAGACTACCGGCCGACGGGCTGATGCTGTGCGTAAGGCTGTGAAAGCCGGAAAGCACATCTATTGTGAAAAACCAATCGCTGCAAGTACTGCCGTTGCAATGGAATTGTACGAAATCTGCACCAAAGCAGGTCTGAAAAACGGCGTGGTTCAGGATAAACTTTGGCTTCCCGGAATTATCAAACTCAAACGGCTGATTCAGCAAGGATTTTTTGGCGAGATTCTTTCGGTCAGAGGCGAATTCGGATATTGGGTATTCGAAGGTGATTCAATCCCTGCTCAGCGTCCATCGTGGAATTACCGCAAGGAAGACGACGGTGGAATTATAGTGGATATGCTATGTCATTGGCGGTATGTGCTTGATAATGTATTTGGAAAAGTGAAAGCGGTTTCGTGTCTGGGTGCAACTCATATTAAGAACCGGGTCGACGAAAATGGTAATCCTTACAAATGCACTGCCGACGATGCGGCTTACGCTACATTTGAGCTGGAAAATGGAATTATCGCACATTTTAATTCGTCGTGGACAGTTAGAGTCAGGCGTGATGATTTGCTTACTTTGCAGGTTGATGGAACAAAAGGTTCTGCTGTTGCCGGTCTGCGTGAGTGTTACACGCAACATTATGGCAATACGCCAAAGCCGGTTTGGAATCCGGATATTCCTCAACCTATCAATTTCTTCGAAGGATGGTCAAAAGTTCCTGAGCAGGAGGTATATGACAATGCATTCAAGGTCCAATGGGAATTGTTTCTGAAGCATGTAGTAAAAGATGAACCATTTCCATGGACCCTTCTCGAAGGAGCAAAAGGAGTTCAGCTTGCGGAAAAAGGTTTGGAAAGCTGGGCAAAAAGGTGTTGGATGGATATTCCTGAAATCTAAAATTTTTAAAAATGAGACAAGTCGCTTTAGTTACAGGTGGAAGCCGGGGAATTGGTATGGGTATCGTTCAGTCGCTTGCCCTTTCAGGTTTTGATGTGGCAATCAATGGTGTTCGTCCGGCGGAAGCTGTGGCTGATGTTTTGGATCGGATAAGAGCACTCGGTGCAGATGTTTTCTATTGCCAGGGAAATATTTCCTTAAAAGCCGACCGCAACCAAATAATTCAGCAGGTAAAAAGTCATTTCAACAGACTAAATGTTCTGGTTAATAATGCCGGTATTGCTCCCCGCGAAAGGCGCGATGTGTTAATCGCCACTGAAGAAAGTTTCGATGAAGTCATGGCAACAAATCTGAAAGGTCCGTATTTCCTTACCCAGGAGGTTGCCAATTGGATGATCAATCAGAAACATTCAAATCCCGATTTTACCGGATGCATTGTGAATGTTTCTTCAATATCAGCTACCGTAGTATCAGTAAACCGTGGTGAATATTGTCTTTCAAAAGCCGGAGTTAGCATGGCCACGCAGCTTTTTGCAGTACGATTGGGCGAATTCGATATTCCGGTTTATGAAGTTCGTCCCGGCGTAATTGATACCGACATGACTTTCGCTGTAAAGGAAAAATACGATAAATTGATCAGGGATGGACTTTGTGTGCAAAAAAGATGGGGTCAGCCCGAAGATGTAGGCAAAGTGATAAGTGCTTTGGCGCAACGGAGTTTTCCTTATTCAACCGGTCAGGTCATCATGGTTGATGGCGGGCTTTCGATTCCACGTTTATAAAATGACAAAAATGAATTTTTCGAGAAGAAATTTTATGCTGAAAACATCGATGGTAGCGGCTGGTATTCCTGCTGCTGCAAGCCTGAATTTGCAGGCGGTTAATTCTTTTTTTAACAAAGCAAGTGATAATCTGATCACTAAGCCTTCAAGTAACGATGCGTTTAAATTCAGTATTTTCTCAAAAGCCCTGCCATGGCTAAATTATTCCGAATTAGCCCAAGTGGTTGCATATCTTGGATTTGACGGCATTGACCTGACCGTGAGGCCTGAAGGTCATGTTTTGCCTGAAAGGGTTGAGGAAGATCTTCCCAAGGCAATGGAAGCCGCAAAAAAAGCTGGCATAAATATCTATTCGATTGTAACATCTATCAGTGATGCCGAAGATCCGCTCACCGAAAAAATACTGAAAACGGCCAGTTTGCTGGGCATTGGCCATTACCGCATGAATTGGCTGTATTATAATGAGGCCATTACAATTGAGGAAAATCTGAATTCAATCCGATCAGTAATGAGTAAACTGGCTAACCTGAATGAGAAATACAAAATCCGCGGCGAATATCAGCACCATTCCGGGAGGTATAAACCCGAACCTTATTTTGGATCCTCGATATGGGATTTACATACCGTATTAAAAAACATCAACTCTAAATGGCTTGGTACGCAATACGACATCATGCATGCAACGGTTGAGGGCGCATATTCCTGGGATATGGGTTTCAAACTTATACATCCATTCATTTACTCCATAGCTGTTAAAGATTATTATTGGTTGAAAAAACAAGATAAATGGGCTCCGGAACAGGTTCCTATATGTGAAGGTATGGTCGATTTCAACAAATATTTAAGGCTGCTGAAACAGTACAAAATCTCTTGTCCGGTCTCTGTTCACTGTGAATATAACCTGGGAGGGGCAGCATTGGGTAACCCCGAAATTTCAATGACAAAAAAAAATGTGATTTCAGCTATTGGCAAAGATTTGACAACTGTGAAACGAATGTTTCAGCAGGCCAATCTGCTATAAAATTTTACTGAAATGCAGCAGGTGCCAAGTTTTTCATCCTCTGCAAAAGTGAAAATTAATTATGTGATTACGAACTAACTTGAAGTATCAAATGGATTTTCAGAAACCTGGCTCCGGACAGATCAAAGTTACTGCAACTGGTTTTTTAAGCCTGTTCTCAATTGTCGGAATTTCATTTTATGGATTGCCGTTCTTCTACGATTTTTGGGTGCAGGATTACGGTTGGTCACGTACAACAGTGACTTCAGGCAATGCTTTCGGTAAAATTATGATTGGCATGTTTGCTTTTTTTGCCGGTTGGCTCATCGATAAAATTGGCCCACGCCGGGTTATGATGTTTGGTGTAGTACTGGGAGGATCAGCATTGATTGGCTTAAGTCTGGTTCATTCCCTTTGGCAATTCTACTTCTTTTATCTGATCATTGCGATGGGCTATATTTTAGGAGGACCGCTTCCTAACCAGGTACTCATTTCGAGGTGGTTTACTACAACGCGAGGGAAAGCCATGGGGATTGCCTATCTGGGAATTGGATTTGGCGGAATGTTGGTTCCGCAGATAGCCAAACGACTCAATAGGCAATTTGATTGGCACATGTCGTTAATGATTCTAGGAATTTTGATGATCCTTATTGCTATTCCGATGATCTGGTTTGTAAAGGACAATCCGGAGAAATCAACGGAAAATGTTAAAACTGAACCGGTAAAAATACCGATTGGTGAAATTGTTAAGGGCTGGCCTTTTTATCTGCTTCTCATGGGAAGTATGTGTTCAATTGGAGCTGTTAGCGGAACTGGTCAGAACCTGAAGTTATTTTTCAGTATTGATTTGAAATACACACAGCAGGAATCGGCCAATATACTTTCGCTTATACTTGGTGCAAGCATTTTGGGGCGTTTATTGATGGGGTGGCTTGCAGACAAAATACAAAAAAAGTATGTGATGATGCTGATTTACACCTTGATTTCCGGATCAATTCCGTTGCTTTTTCTCGCTTCCACCCCGGGAATTATCTACTTGTTTGCGTTTGTTTTTGGCATTGGACTGGGTGGCGATTATATGATTATTCCGTTGATGGCTGCAGAGTTGTTTGGGGTAAAAGTCATGGGCCGGATTATGGGGATAATTCTAACCTTTGACGGTTTGGCTGAAGCTTTTTCTCCAATGCTGGTTGGCTGGTTGCGTGATCGTGGCGGAAGTTATACCAATGGGTTTGCTGCATTAATGTTTCTGGGTCTTATCGGAATTGTAACCGTCGGTTTTTTACCCGGGAAAAAGCCAGGTATGATTGTAAAACCGAAGCATTCAACTGAATGAAAACAACCTGCATTAAATAATAATTTAAAATGAAAGATCAATATAAACATTCAAGGAGGAAATTTTTGCAACTGGCAATTATTGGTTCAGGAGGAATTTTATTGTTCGCTAAATGTAGCCATTCAGTTGCTTCCTGGCGTTTTTTTTCCAATACAGAAGCACAGTTAATGGATGCTTTGGCCGATCAGATTATTCCACCCGATGAATGGACAGGAGGCAGGGAATCAGGCGTTACTAATTTTATTGACAAACAATTGGTCGGGCCATACACGAGGTTTCAGCCAATATACCGAAGAGGACTGAAAGCCATTCAGACGACCTGCAAATCTCAATTCTACCAAAATTTTGAAAAACTGTCGTGGGATCAACAAACTGCTTTTCTTGATCAGATGGAAGCTGGAAAGATGATTGATGCTGTTTGGGCAGACGGTTTGGATCGTGAATTTTTTAGTATAATTCGCAACCATTCCATGCAAGCTTTTTATGGAAGTTCACGTCATGGTGGTAACAAAAACAATGTCAGCTACAAAATGTTGAAGCTCGATTATCCGTTAATAATTGGTCAAAACCGATATAAAAACTAAGCAATGATCAATCAAAAAGTAAATGCGTTGATTGTTGGTGCTGGTGCCGGAGGTGGTGTGGTTGCCAAAGAGTTGAGTACCGCAGGAATGTCTGTTGTACTTTTCGAACAAGGTGGTTGGATTTCCTACGACGATCATACCAACGACGAATTACATTCGCAACGCAATCCGGTTTTGGGAAATGCCTGTGGTCCGGATGACGAACGATACAGAAGGGTAAATGTAAATCAGGATGGAAGAAGTAATATTGTTCTTCCAAGCGAGGGTGATTACAATAATATTTCAGCCTGTGTTGGTTCAGGAACTGTAACTTATGGTGCTTTGGCCTGGCGTTATATGCGTGAAGATTTTAAGATGAAAAGTACCTATGGGCATGTTGAAGGTTCAACACTTGACGATTGGCCAATTAGTTATGACGACCTTGAACCCTATTACGAGAAAGCAGAATGGGAAATTGGAGTATCAGGTGATGACAGTCTGAACCCTTTTGCCGCTCCACGAAAGAAACTTCGGCCAATGCCTCCGTTTACTCACAACAAGGAAGCTGAAATAATGAATCGGGCGGCACTTCGACTAGGGTATCATCCATTTTCAATTCCAATGTTGCGCAATTCGATACCTTTTGGTGGCCGTCCGGCCTGCTACCGTATGCGAACCTGTATTGGTTATGCTTGTCCGGTAAGTGCAAAAGCCGGAACTCACAATACAGTGATTCCTGTTGCTCTTAAATCGGGGAATTGTGAATTACGTACGAACTGTATAGTTTCTGAAATAATTGTTGATAATCAGGGGAAGATTACCGGTGTCACCTATTTTGATCAGAACAATCGCAAGAAAACCCAATTGGCTGATGTTGTTATTATATCTGCTTCAGCGATTGAAACTGCTCGTTTATTGCTGAACTCAAAATCGAAATTTTTTCCCAAAGGAATTGGTAACGAAAACGATTGGGTTGGAAGAAATCTTCAGGGACATGCCTATCCAAACGCATTTGGTTTGTTCGATGAAGAGATTTACGATGACTTTGGTCCGGGATCATCTGTGGCTATCTGCGATTTTAATCATCATAATCCGGGAATTATTGGAGGTGGTTATCTGGCCAACGCATTTATCCGGATGCCTTACAGCTTTTCCGGAATTCGACCTCCGGGTGAAAAGATGTGGGGGAAGTCGCACAAAGAATTTCAGCGCAATAATTTCAAGAAATTGGTCGAAATACATGGGCCATATCAGGAAATTCCCAATTTCAACCATCGTGTAGAAATCGATCCATTGGTAAAAGATTTCTGGGGAATTCCGGTTCCTCGTCTTTCGGGAAAAATGAATGAAAATGATGTCAAAGGATGTACTTTTCTGGCTGAAAAAGCAGATTTATGGCTTAAAGAAGCCGGTGCTATCAGAACATGGAAAAGCCCGGGTATTTCAAATGGGGTGAGCGCCGGACAGCATCAGGCAGGAACCTGTCGGATGGGCAACGATCCCAAAACTTCTGTTACCGATAAATTTGGCCGTATTCATTCGGTTCCGAATCTTTTTGTTGCTGATGGCAGCCTTCATGTAACAAATGGGGGGTTTAATCCAGCCCTGACCATCATGGCTTTAGGCTACCGCGTCGGAGGATACATCGCAAGTGAATGGTTAAAAGGAAACCGATTTAAATAAACTGCCAATTATGATTAGAAACCGAAAATTAAAAATAGCCCTGCTAATTATTCCAGTCATATTTATCGTCGGCACAATAGCCTTTGGTTGTTTCTATACTTACTGGAATAGTGCCTCACCCGATAAAACCTGTGCTTCGTGCCACGAAATCGGTAAATCGGTCAACTCGCAGGCGATCTCCTCACATCGCAACCTGCATTGTAAGGAGTGCCATGGAACGGCATTAAGCAATGGGATTCACAGTCTGAAAGAGAAGGGGATGATGGTTGTTAACCACATACAGGAAAGACAGACTGAGGATATCAAACCCAATGAAGAACAACTATTGGATATACTTGACAATTGTAAGCGATGCCATACCTCCGAATATGCAAAATGGACATCCGGTGGTCATTCTGTTGACTATCAGCATATTTTTACAAATACGAAACACAACTCAACCGAACAAATTAACTTCGACTGTCTGCGATGTCACGGGATGTTTTTTAAAGGACCAGTAAATGATGTGGTTGAACCTTTGGATATCAAAGGTCCGTGGAGAATGAAAGAGGATAAAAGGGCTTCAATGCCCGCTATTCCGTGTATGGCTTGTCACCAGATTCACCAGAATGGATTGCCCAAAGCCCGACCCGATTACTCCGATCCCAAAACGATCTTTTATCAAAAAACCAGTGTAGTTTCCAAACTTGGGTTTTACGACCGTCATGAGAAAGTACATTTTCCAATCGCCGAATTACCCTTGCTGAACTTGTGGGAGGGAGAAAGGCAAGTCAAAGTTTCCAATGACCCGGTCATGCGCAATTGTGTTCAGTGTCACGCACCCAACGCGCGTCATCAGGCCGGAACCTGTGATGACCGCACCCCCCGCGGCGTTCACGAAGGTTTAACTTGCATGTCGTGCCACGAAGCGCACAGCAACAATGCCAGAAACAGTTGTGCCTCTTGCCATCCGGCTGTTTCGAATTGTAATTTAGATGTCACCAAAATGAATACCAGCTATTTTGATTCCAAAAGTTCGAACAATATTCATTGGGTTGCTTGTATCGATTGTCATAAAGACGATGCAAGGAAAAAAAATCAGTAATATGCTTAATCAATATCTGAATTGGCTACCTAAAATTTTTTAGATCGGAAATCAGAACGGAATTGGTACCTAAAAGTTTTTAGATCGCAAAACAAGACCTGTTTTAATAAGATCAATAAATATCCTCCTTAAATTGCAAATTATCGTGGCATTTCACTCGAGACCCATAGTTATGTCAAGAGTGAAATTAATTTGCATTAGAGTAGCATCTTTCAATACATAAGTAATGGAAATACTTAGAAGTGCTATAAGCGCTATCGACTGGATTAATAATTGGCCCAAGCTACCAATCTCTTTCAAAACATTCGGAAAACAATATTGCATATACTATTTGTAGGAGCGTAGGAAAGTAGGAACGTAGGAAAACCGCAGGAACCCTATGAACCATAGTAACTTAACAAATACAGAAAAAATTACAGGAACACAGGAACCGCATGAACCACAAATATTTAGCATTCGTAGGAAAATCATATGAACCGTAGGAAAACCGTAGGAACTTTGGATATGCAGGAACTATAAGAACTTAGGACCCGCAGGAATGTATGAAAACCGCAGAATTCGTAGTATAATTTTGTATTATAGTAATTTATAAATTATAGAAACGTAGGAATTACCCTTGTTTTTCATTCCATTTTCTACATTCCTACATTTCCTACACCCTATATTTGGATAATCCAAAAATCAGCGGCAAATATTGATTTGCAACTTAACTCAGGATTCGCCTGAATTGAACTTAAGCGGGAATCAATTGTGCAAATCATAAATCAGTGGATAAGTTTTATGGTATATCTCGGATTCCAGGATCTCAAAGAGCATTGATAAATGTATTTGAAAACAGAACCATAAAATACGACATTACATTGAGCCCTTACTTAAGTTGATATTTCGGTGATGTTGTGCCAGGTGGAAAAGTGCAGTTGTTTTTACCACTAAAGGAATATCTACATATTCAAACGAGCAAAACATATCCTTTGTAAAGTTGAACAAAACCTGTACATTGCAGCAAAAATAGATGGAATGACTTCTGAGGACATAAACAAAACTATAGATAATTTTTCCATTTTTGCCCGAAACAAAAAGAAAATCATATGAGGCTCCGCATATAGGAATTTTTACCAAAATAAAACTAAAACAAATTCAAAACCAGTAAATTATAATCATGAGAAAAACTATCTTTTTATTAGCAATTGGCAGCTTAATATTGATGGCAGCCTGCCAACAAAAACCAAAAGAAAAACAGGTTGTTGCAACACGCTGGACATCCGAAAAAGCACAGCAATGGGGAACCGAAAACGGCTGGCTTCGTGGCAGCAATTTTAACCCAAGTACTGCCATCAATCAATTGGAAAACTGGCAGGCCGAATCATTCGACACAACGACCATCAACCGCGAACTGGGCTGGGCCGAAGGAATCGGAATGAATGTGATGCGGGTTTATCTTCACCACCTGGCATGGCAGGTTGATAAGGAAGGATTCAAAAAGAGAATGGATACCTACCTGACCATTGCGAGCAAGCATGGCATCAAAACCGTGTTTGTATTCTTTGACGATTGCTGGAACCCAACTTACAAGGCAGGCAAACAACCCGATCCTAAACCTGGTGTTCACAATTCAGGCTGGGTGCGCGATCCGGGCGAATTGCTTTATACCGACACAACCCTCATTAAAACATTGGAGACCTATGTGAAAGACGTTCTGACCACGTTTAAAGATGACAAGCGCATTGCCATCTGGGACCTGTACAATGAACCTGGAAACTCGAACTACGGTAACCGATCGATGCCTTTGTTGACAAAGGTTTTCGCCTGGGGTCGCGAGGTTAATCCATCACAGCCATTGTCATCCGCAGTTTGGAATTTGAGTTTATCAGACCTCAACAAATTCCAGGTCGAAAATTCAGATGTCATCACTTACCACAACTATGAAAGTCCTGAAAAACATCAGGCGGCCATTGATACACTGAAAAAATACAACCGCCCGCTGGTATGCAGCGAATACATGGCCCGGCGTAATAACAGCCTGTTTCAAAACATCATGCCAATGTTGAAAGTAAACAACATCGGCGCGATCAACTGGGGATTGGTTGATGGGAAATCAAATACCAAATATGCATGGGACCAGCCTATTGCCGATGGTTCAGAACCTAAACTCTGGTTTCACGAGATCTTTAGAAAAGATGGCAAACCCTACATGGAAGATGAGGTGCAGGTAATCAAGAAATTAACGGGAAAATAAGACTATTTGATAGGTTTTAAACAGATAAAAACCATTCCTTACAAAATAAAGTCGATTAAGGTCGGATTTCGATGCAGCCCCTTTCATATTTGGAAGGGGCTTTTTTTATGGTAAAAACAGGCTCTATAACGTTTGGTATGGGCAATTTGAATTGTAATGATTGCTGTTGGCTATTAGTCGCTGGCAACATGCAAACTTGCTTACTGAAAAAGCAGGAGTGGAAGCCCTTGTAGACAGGTTTATGAAAGATATTGCCCATAGAAGCAATCCCAAACTCCTCAGAGAATGGGCATATAATTCAGGCGAGGCTGTATCCTGGGTTATCGACCGGGCGATTAAGGCAGATGCAAAGGTAATTAACCAGGGAAATCTCCAGCAGTCAAAATCCTTGATATGAGTGGTTATAAGCTTAGCTATCATACAGCATACTTTGGTCCCAAGCCTTTTAACAATGGGGATGGCATGCAAGCGCTAGCCAAATATGCCGAAAAAGCAGGGGTGAAATTTCAGTACAGTACACCTGCTGTTCAACTTGTCCATAGCGAATCAGGCGAAGTCACCGGGGTAATTGGCAAAAATCAAGATGGAAAATACACGAAGTTTTTAGCCAGAAAAGGGGTTATTCTCGCTACAGGAGATTATCAGAACGATAACGCAATGTGCGATTTTTTCATACCTGACGCAAAATATTTTGGTCGTAAACAATCAAATAAAACCGGCGATGGATTCAAAATGGGTTATTGGGCTGGTTGTGTAATCGAACCCATTGGCCATACCAAAATGATACACGATATGGATGCAGGACCGGTCACCATGTGTGATATGCCTTTTTTGGCTGTTGATCAGTCGGGCAAGAGGTTTGTCAATGAAAATGTGGAAATGTCGGTGTTGAACAATTACCTGAGACAACCAGAGAAAGCCGGCCAATATTCTCAGATTTTTGATTCCAATTATATGACTCAGGCAGCAAAATGGCCTGGCGTGTTGGTGCCTCCTGATGGAATGAAAAATTATATACCTGATGAACCAGGGCCACACAATCACGTGTCAACTCCGTTCATAAATACGCATAAAGCTGATACACTTGAGGAACTTGCTGTTAAAATAGAAGTTGACCCTGCTACCTTAGAGGCTACAGTTAAAAGGTATAATGAACTTGCAGCATCAGGTAAGGATACTGATTTTGGCAAACCAGCCAATCAGCTTTTCCCGATTAATAAACCACCATATTATGGAATTCACCGCACACTTCGTATATCGGCTATCTGTTCAGGACTCCTTGTTGATGAAAACCATCAGTGTATTGATGCCGAAGGCAACCCGATTCATGGTTTGTATGCAGTGGGTAACCTTGGTGGAGGATTTTATGGCAGTGTAGATTATCCGCTTATTGTATATGGTTTATCATTGGGCCGCTGCTATACTTTTGGATATCTTGTTGGAATACATGTCGCAAAATTAGAGCCATCGGCTTAAAATGATACTCGTATGGTTGATTCATTTGTCTAATATATTTATTTACAACCATATTAGGGAGGTGCTAAGGAGAAAATAAAATGAAAATACAAGAAATCAAAAACAACAATAATAAGTCTGGTCGTGGAATTTGGACGATATTGATCATGTCGTTTGCTGCGATAACTGCAATCTCAAGTATGGTAACCTGAGGAATAATCTGCCATCAGCAACCCCGTTTTTGTGGATCATGTCATACCCCAATGAACAACTATGTTCAGAAATACTATGAGGAAGATACCACTATGCTGATTACCAAACATGCGATGGGCGATTCAATTAAATATAAAGGTGTTGATTGTCACGAATCAAAATTAAGTGAACAAGCCCGGGAAGGACTGCATTGGGCTACAGGAAATTACACTTTCCCATTTGAGAAAAGAAAATTCGGAACCCGCAGTTTTTGTTTGTCAACAGTTTGTCATGTTGAATCAAAGATTATAGAAGCAACAAAAATCATAAGAATACATTGTTTGCCTATAATCAGCACGATCCGCGTCACGGAAAGCTGGAATGTTATAATTGCCATTCAATGCATGTTCAATCGGTTTTTAGGTGTAACCAATGCCATAAATTTGTTTTACTTAAAGGCTGGATTTCACCTCAGTCCAATGGTGTAATAATCGTCAATAAGTAATACATTTACCAGTGGGCACATAAAACCCACTCGTGATTATTACCTTAAAACATTTCCATTTTCTAACAATTACATAAATGAAACGAAAGCTCTTAATCTACTTGATTCTTTTCCCCTTTACTTTAATTGCCCAACCTGACAATGGTATGCTCAAAGTAAAGATCAACAATGGATTACTTGAAGGTATTACCAGTTCCGGCATTCATATTTTCAAAGGAATACCTTTCGCACAGCCGCCTGTTGGCGATTTACGCTGGAAGGCTCCTCAACCCGTCCAAAACTGGGACGGCATTCGCAAAGCCGATCAGTTTGGTCCGCGAGCCATGCAAAAAGCACTTTTTGGCGATATGGCTTTTCGCTCGAATGGGGTAAGCGAAGATTGCCTTTACCTGAATGTCTGGACTCCCGCCAAGATATCAACTGATAAATTGCCGGTATTGGTTTATTTTTATGGCGGTGGTTATATGGCTGGCGATGGTTCTGAACTTCGTTACGATGGCGAAAGTATGTCGCGTAAAGGGATTGTTTCAGTCACTGTCAATTATCGTCTGGGCATATTTGGTTTTTTTGCGCATCCTGATTTAACCAAAGAATCTCCATATCACGGCTCGGGAAATTACGCACTTTTAGACCAAAATGCAGCACTGAAATGGGTGCAGCAGAACATTGCAGCTTTTGGTGGCGATCCGAAACGGGTTACCATAGCAGGCGAATCAGCAGGTTCCATTTCGGTTAGCGCGCAAATGGCATCCCCGTTATCAAAAAAACTGATTGCAGGGGCCATTGGCGAAAGCGGAGCGATGATCAATCCAACATTAGCACCAGTTACACTTGCCGAAGGAGAACAAGCCGGGGTTAAATTTGCAGCCAAAATTAGTGCATCATCATTAGCCGATCTTCGAGCTATTCCAGCCGAAAAGTTGCTTGACGATGCCTCTCAGAGAGACGTACCCAGATTTGCATCTACTGTTGACGGTTATTTCTTCCCAAAACTTCCTGTAGAACTATACGCTGCCGGTGAGCAAGCACATGTTCCTCTATTGGTTGGCTGGAATTCTGAAGAAATGAATTTCCGTGTTGTGACGGGCAGCAATGAACCAACTCCTGAAAACTACCTAAAGGCCTTACAAACGCTTTACGGAGAAAAAGCCAATGAAGCGCTGAAATATTATCCGGGATCGACCAATGACGAAGTAAAACAATCGGCAACAGCTTTGGCCAGCGACAGGTTTATTGCTTTCAGTACCTGGAAATGGTATGATTTGTGTCTTCAGACTGGAAAATGTCCGGTATATCGATATTTCTATGAGCGTCCGCGTCCTGCAATGAGATTAGAGATGGGCAATGCTGTTGCAGGTCTTGCAGGAGGAGTAATTAAGGATTCCGGAGCAAATACGCCAAAAGCACCAGCTGCAACCGGAGCTGTTCACTCAGCTGAAATTGAATACGCTTTGGGAAATCTCCCGACCAACCGGGTTTACGACTGGCAACCTGAAGATTATAAAGTTTCAGCCATTATGCAGGAATACTTTACCAATTTTATAAAAACCGGAAATCCAAACGGAATTGGATTGCCCGAATGGCCAGTGGCAAACAGCGGCAAATCGGTTCAGGTGATGCACATCAATGTTAATTCGAGGGCTGAAACAGATAACACTACCGAACGTTATTTGTGGCTCGATCGACAATACATAAAGAAATAACACAATACCGAAAATGAAAAAAAATTAATCCTGATTACTATATTAAGTGCTGAGAATAGCATGTTGTCATGTAAGAATCCATCGTACCGGTTTATGATTGGCTGGGGAGGCGCCTTTCATTAAAAACCTTCGGAAATTAATATAGCATATACTATTTGTAGGAGCGTAGGAAAGTAGGAAAGTAGGAAAGTAGGAAAACTGCATTTCCCGTTTGATCCATAAACACTTAGCAAATACAGGAAAACTGCAGAATCGCAGGATCTGCATGAACCACAATAACTTAACAAGCGTAGGAAAATCGCAGGAACCGTAGGAACTTTGTATCCATATGAACCATAGAAATTTAGCCACCACAGGAAAACGGTATGAACGTAGTATCCGTATAAACCATAAGAACTTAGCAAAAATAGGATATTCACAGGAAACGCAGGAACATAGGAATACCGCAGAATCGGTATTATCTATTTATATATTAGGTGCTTATAAATATCTTTGTTTCTCATTCCATTTCCTACGTTCCTACGTTTCCTGCGCCATATATTTGAATATTACAAAAAACAGCGGCAAATATATATTTGCCACTTAACTCAGTATTCACCTGAATTGAACTTAATCGGGAAACTGTGGCGCGGACTTAAATTTCGTTTCATCGTCTTTTGATACAGACAATTGGGTTTTGTAATGATTGATGCTGGCTATTAGCTACCTGCCACTTACAGACTTACTTACTAAAGTTTCCAACCTTATCTTAATTTTTAATCTTTGAGGAACAATTAGTTAACGCCCTTCTAACAATTGCAGATTGCCAATATCCAACTGCTCATTGTAAAAACCGTCTGAAAACTGTTGCAAAATTTATCCACTCCATCTGATATAGAACCACTATCTGATTTGTGTTTAGTTCCTTGCTTCTTAAGTTCTACTTTTATTGTAACCTGAAGATGATTTCGTTTAATCCTATTTTTGTAATAAAATTGAAGGTTATGAAAATCAATTATAGGTTTATATCCGACGCGGAACCCACAGAGGAGCAATTGCATTTACTAATGCATGAAGTTGCAGTTGATGTGAAAAAAAAAGCTGACAAATCGGATGAGCAATTTTTTGAACAACTTCATCAATCGTTACTTGTTGCACAAAAACAGCAACTAACTTTAAATCATGATGCAAAATGAATATTAGCAGACCAAAACTGATAATAATTGCAGGTCCAAATGGTTCAGGCAAAACATCGGTTACTGGCAAAATACTGCAGCATCAGTGGATTGAAAATTGCTTTTATATTGACCCCGACAACATTGCTCAAGATGAATTCGGAGATTGGAACTCGCCGGAAGCTGTTATTAAACCGGCATTTAAGGCAGCAGAACTCCGCGAGAAATATCTGTCACAAAAGAAGGAATACTATTTGAAACTGTTTTGTCTGCATCTGATAAACTTGATTATATCAGAAGAGCAAAAGCTGCAGGATATTTTATTCGACTCTTTTATTTTGGAACTGATCATCCCGCTATTAACGCTTCCCGAATTGCACATCGTGTGATGGAAGGTGGGCATGATGTTCCATTTTCAAAAATCAATAGTCGTTTCGCTAAATCTATTGTAAATTGCAGCATTATTGCACCGCTTGTTGACAAACTTTATCTAGGCGACAATTCTATTAAATATGCTGAACCAAAACTATTGTTCCGAGCCACCAATGGCAAATTGGAAAAAGTATACACAGATGTAAATATCTGGGCTCAAAGCATTATAGAATCTTTAGCTGAATCCAAACCATGGCCAACAACCTTTAAATCTCCCTTAAGTTTAAAGCGGTAATAATTCGAGATATGATGCTATTCCATTAGAAATAGTTTAAAAAAAATTGTCAGAATGATATAAAATTGTGGTTCTATGACGGATTGTGTGGGTAAATTTTGCAACCAATTTCAAATTGTTTGGCATATAGCAGTTGGCTTTTGGCAATTTACAGCTGGCATGATCGTGCAAACTATTTGATTTAAATCCTTTAAAATTTAAGATAACGCATGATTTTTTTTAAGCGGGTCTGCCAGTCGCTAAAAGCCAGCAGCAATCATTAAAAATCCAATTACCAATTGCATCCATCATAGAACCATATTTTAAATGTATTTGATAAATTTTGCAGGAACACCACCCACGATAGTATTTGGCAAAACATCAGCAGTAACAACTGCACCGGCTGCTACAACCGCATTTTCGCCAACAGTAACACCTGGCAGAATAATGGCCCCGGCCCCAATCCACGCATTTCGTTTTATCACAATTGGCTTTACCAAAAGTGCTTTCCGCTCTGTGGGATTAAGCGGATGGCTCTCGGTAATCAGACTCACTTTGGGGCCAATCAATACCTCGTCTTCAATGGTTATCCCGCCAATATCGAGGAAAGTACAGTCGTGATTAATGAACACATTTTTACCGATCCGCAAAAATATCCCTAAATTTATATGAAACGGCGTAAGAACTGTTGAACCTGCATCAAGTTGTATTCCTATCGCACTCAATAGCTGCCGGATATGGTCAATATCAGCAGAATTATTAAGTTCAGCCAATAACTTCATGGATCGGGAAGCGATCTCGAAGATCTTCGGATACTGAGGGTCGTTAAACGGAACTGTTTCCCCGGATTGCAGGCGATCAAAAATGTCCATATTCAGTTCTGAATTAGTACTACCACTACAATTTGTTGTATTCCTGGTCAGTAACAGGATTTAACCACTCTGTTGAGGCACCCTCTGCCGGTACACTCAAGGCAATATGGGCTAACCAGCTATCTTTTGTTGCTCCATGCCAATGTTTTACTCCAGCGGGAATGTTTACTACACTGCCCGGCAGTAGTGTTTGAGCAGGCTTCGCTTCTTCCTGATACCAACCTTTACCGGCAGTGCAAAAAAGGATTTGCCCCCCTAGGTGATGGATATGCCAGTTGTTGCGACAACCAGGTTCGAAAGTCACATTATAGGATGTAACATTGTCCTGGGTTAGTACGGCCAAATAACTCTGACCTGTGAAATACTGTGCGTAAGCATCATTTTTCTCTCCCATTGGGAATATTTGTTTGAAACCGCTCATATTCTATTCATTTAAATTATTACTTATTATCCGGAATCAATTCATTGATACAGATCAATACATTCAATTTCTTGTAAAACCCATGTATGGAAGGCATTGTGTAAACTATTTTGCGTTTTCAAGCACCGTAGTTATCATCTCTTTGGTATATAACGCTTCAGCCCCCCATATGTTGGCAACAACAGATAGTTTTTCGACAAGCATTGGAATGTCTGTTTCTGGAATATTTCCTTCGGCAAGCGTTACTGGTGCACCAATTTTTGAATACCATCCTTTTAAAGCTTCAATACCGGTATCAGCACCTTCAACATTGAACATGACTTTGGCAAAACGATCAAAGCGTTCGGGCAGGAAAGCTTTTTGCCATTTCATCCAGGCAGGCATCAAAATCGAAAGGCCAGCACCATGCGCAATATTATATTCTGCTGAAAGGGTATGTTCTAAAAAGTGCGTATCGTAACGGTTGTTTTCGACACCACAAAATATGGTGAAATTCAATGCCTGAGTTGCAGCCCATGCAAATTCGCCACGGGCTTCGTAGTTGGATGTGTCTTTAAGCAGGATTTCGGTCGTACGCATAACCGTTTTTAAGATATTTTCAACGTATCCGGCCATGTATTCTGGCAAATAAGTAGCTGAAAGGTACATATCCAAACTGTGCGCAAAAATATCGGAAGCCGAATAAGCCAGATACTCATTGGTAACAGTAGCTTGTAGTTCAGGGTTGATAACCGAAACTGTTGGAAAACCCACCGATGTAGCTGTTAAGCTGAATTTCTCCTTGGTTTCATCTTTGGTTACTACTGCAAAATTATTCATCTCGCTTCCGGTAGCTGCAAGGGTCATGATATCAAAAATCTTCAATGCTTTATTCGCAACAGCTTTATTGGTAAAGAAATCCCAAACATCACCATCGTAAACTGCTCCTGCTGCAATAGATTTTACTGAGTCAAGCACCGAGCCGCCACCAATTGCCAACACAGCTTCAGACTCTTTTGATTTGGCTATTTTTATACCTTCATAAACCTTGCTTAACAACGGGTTACTTTGTACTCCACCCAATTCTTCGAAATTTATTCCGTGCTTAGATAGGGTCTGCTGAAAAAATGTAATAATATTGAAATTTAGATATTTGTAGCTATCTTTGGATAACCAAGTGCAAGGAATTATGGATAGAGCCAAAAGAAAACGTGCACCTACACCAACCTATGTGAGT